>CESI01007593.1_pt1 | contig 32972 bp, 19 predicted proteins | sample 356301 | NCBI WGS metagenome assembly CESI01 (sample SAMEA2621423, study PRJEB7988) | marine metagenome | biome: marine biome (ENVO:00000447); feature: deep chlorophyll maximum layer (ENVO:xxxxxxxx); material: "saline water (ENVO:00002010), including plankton (ENVO:xxxxxxxx)" | depth 40 m | reverse complement strand
GGGTCGGTCTTAGCGTAGATAACAAATGTATGTGCATCAGGACCGTTCGTGATCCACATCTTGTTGCCGTTTAGAATGTATTTGTTGCCGCGTTTTTCAGCTTTTAACTTCATACTAACAACGTCTGAACCTGCATTGGGTTCACTCATTGCCAGTGCACCAATATGTTCACCGCTTACTAACTTAGGCAGATACTTTTCACGCTGGGCATCATTACCGTTTTTAAAGATCTGGTTAACACAAAGATTCGAATGTGCGCCATAGCTCAAACCGATACCACCTGACGCGCGGCTAACTTCTTCCATTGCGATAGTATGCGCAAGGTAGCCCATATCAGAGCCACCATATTGCTCTGAAACTGTAACGCCCAATAGGCCCATATCGCCAAGTTTTGTCCACAATTGGTTTGGGAATTGGTTGTCTGCGTCTGCTTGTTCAGCAAGAGGAGCAATCTCATTTTGTGCAAATTGATAGACCTGATCACGTAACATCTCGATGTCTTCGCCAAGTCCAAAATTTAAAGTAGGGTAGGAGGTGTTCATGCGATATTTCCTCGTTTGAGTTCTGCGAGTTCTTCACGGCAACGTGCTTCAACATCATCCAGTTCAGTCATTAACATCTGGATGTCTTCTAGCTGCTGTTTAAGCACCGCTCTTTTCTGTTCAGTCATTTCGAGCATGGCTTCTAACTGAATAGCCGAATTGGGGTTGGTGTCGTACATGTCGAACAGTGTTTTGACTTCAGCAAGGGAAAATCCTAGTCGTTTTCCTCGCAAGATCAGCTTTAAGCGCACTCTATCTTTGTTCAGATAGACGCGATTTTGTCCCGTTCTTGACGGTGACATTAGGCCTTGTTCTTCGTAAAAACGAATTGAACGAGGAGTAATGTCAAACTCTCGAGCGAGTTCGCCTATTGCATATGTTGTTTCGTCGTCGTACTTGCTCATTACACGTACCTTGTATTTCAGCGCTGATTAACACCCTTGTTTTGACGTGGGTGTCATTGTAATTAAATTCTCTGTAGTAGGTTGGATGTCATTGCAATAGCACTATCGTTTTAAGGTAGATGGTTTTATATACCGCTATATTAAAACGTAGTGTTTGGTTGACACATACTTAGTACAGGTTTACGTTAACGTTAATTACATTTTACGTTAAGGTAAAGTAACATTTTGCTAACGTCAATTTTTCATGGTGAAGGCAAGACGTTGTAGCTGTTAGGGGTGTTTACTTTTGTATACATCTACGTAGCTTTCTTCACTTAACTCTATAATTTATATGAATTTTAAGGGCACGGTTATGAGTAACGAATCAGTAGTTATTGTCGCGGCTAAGCGCACACCAATGGGTGGTTTCAACGGTAATTTGTCTTCGCTTGCTGCGACCAAACTTGGAGAAGTTGCGATTAAAGCAGCCTGTGAAGAGATGGATGTCTCTGTAATTGATGAAGTCATCATGGGGTGTGTGTTACCTGCAGGGCTTGGTCAATCACCCGCGCGTCAGGCGTCGCTGGGTGCGGGGCTTCCGCTAAGTGCAGGTGTGACAACTATTAACAAAGTATGCGGGTCGGGCTTAAAAGCGGTAATGATGGCCCACGACTTAATTAAAGCAGGCAGTGCGACAGCAGTCGTGGCAGGCGGGATGGAAAGCATGAGTAATGCGCCATATATGTTGCCTAAAGCTAGAACGGGATATCGTATGGGCCATGGTCAAGTACTTGATCATATGATGCTAGACGGTCTGGAAAATGCCTATGACGGCAAAGCAATGGGCTGCTTCGCACAGGATACTGCTGATGAAGAAAATATTTCTCGCGGTGAAATGGATGAGTTTGCTCTAAGCTCGCTTTCCAAGGCACATGAAGCAATAAACAGCGGAACTTTCGTCGATGAAATAGTACCCGTTACAGTTTCTTCTCGTAAGGGCGATACTGTTGTTGATACCGATGAAGGCCCAGGTTCCGCTCGCCCAGAAAAAATTCCAACACTAAGACCGGCTTTCAAAAAAGACGGTACGGTCACGGCTGCTAACTCAAGCTCAATCTCTGACGGTGCAGCGGCACTGGTTGTAATGAGCGAAAGCAAAGCAAATGAACTTGGTCTAGCACCGCTTGCGCGCGTGGTTGCTCACGCTACAAATTCTATTGAACCTGAAAACTTCACCGTTGCGCCTGTTGGCGCTATGGAAAAAGTGCTGGATAAGGCAGGTTGGACGAAAGAAGAAGTCGATCTTTTCGAAATTAACGAAGCCTTCGCCATGGTAACCATGTTGGCTGTCAAGAAGCTAGGACTAGATGAAAGTAAAGTAAACGTAAAAGGCGGCGCTTGTGCATTGGGTCACCCAATCGGAGCCTCTGGTGCACGCATTTTGGTAACACTACTTCACGCGCTTAAGCAACGCGGTGGTCGCAAAGGTATCGCATCTTTATGTATTGGTGGTGGTGAGGGTGTAGCGCTTGCCGTTGAAATGCTCTAAGCCGCTATAGCTATAGATGGCAAATATGTAAAATATTTAATCACGGAGCCTAATCACATTGATTTCGCTCTGTGGTTCAATATAAAGAAAAATACAAAAGCATGAAGACAGTGACTTACGTTATCAATTCTATAACCCTTGCGGTTGCGCTATCCACTTTAACGCTTGTTGCGAAAGTCCAAGCTGACTCATCGTTTTCAGTAAACTCGACTTACGCAGACACCCACGGTAACAATGGCACTCACTACGAGGAATCACGTTCTTTATCGAGTAATGAAGACACCAACGATGACTTAACTCTGTCTGCGCTTCACGAAACTCAATCAATCGTTGATGTTTCTGACGGCGCTGTTTCGGAAGACACCCACACTAACAAAGAAAAAAAGACTTCGGATGACACCCATGCCAACAGTGCCCATGCCAACAGTGCCCATGCCAACAGTGAATCGTCAGCTATCTACCCCAAGAAGACAAGCCAGGTGCCTTATTCGGCGTTGGGTGTCTTGCCAACAAGTGAAGCTGATGAACAATTCAGCTACGGCGATGACCCATTACAAACGATTTATACTTGGCATGGACGTTTGTCTGCGAACGAAATGTATGCTGATAAAGCGTTAATATTTATTCACGGTGGGTGTTGGCTTAATGCCTACGGTTACGAACATGCGAAAGGGATGTACCATGCTTTAGCAGAGCTTGGGATGGGTGTCTACGTAACAGAATATCGGCGTGTAGGTGATGAAGGCGGTGGCTGGCCCGGTAGTTTAGACGACGTGACACAAGCAATAAGTACAGCCTTAAAACGAATAGAGAACGAAGGGCGCTACACTAACATTTACATTGCGGGGCATTCTGCTGGTGGGCACTTAGCTTTGCTTGCTGCGCAACGCCTTTCTTCGTCATCCTTGAACTTATCGCGCGCAAACATAAAACGGATTATCGGGTTAGCGGCAATTACGGACATCCAGTCCTATGCCATGGGACATAACAGCTGCCAGTCGGCTACAGCGAAATTCATGAATGGAACGCCTGAAGATGTTCCAACCGCATATCAAAGGGCGACACCACGCCCAACCCATGGCAGTTTGCCAATTACACTACTCCAAGGCGATGCTGATAGTATAGTGCCAGCGCGCCACGCTGTATTATCTGGAACCAACCAAAAAATAATTAAAAATGGTGGCCATTTCGATTGGCTTCACCCTGAATCAACATCCTTTGATGCTTTACTTGAGGTTATTAGTGAACATGATGAATAAGGTTTTTTCAGCTGAACAACTTGATATTAAAGATCCACTCCGTGACAAGGCGCAGGCGTTTTCGCTTCCCGCTAATACGGTCTATTTAGACGGGAATTCGCTAGGGCCTCTTCCTAAGGCTGCGAAACAGCGAGCTGACGAAGTTGTCAATGAACAGTGGGGAAAGGGGCTCATTACAAGCTGGAACAAGCATCAGTGGATCCATCTACCTCAAATAGTGGGTGATAAGATTGGCGGCCTGATTGGCGCTAAAAGTGGCCAAGTTATTTGTTGTGACTCCATTTCTATTAATCTGTTTAAAGTATTAAGTGCGGCGTTGAAAATGCACCCAAGTCGCAAGGTAATAGCGACGACCCGCGATAATTTTCCTACCGACATTTACATGGTGCAAGGCCTGCTTGACTTACTAGGCAGCGATTACAGTATTCGCTATGTTGACGAAGCATGTATTGGATCACAGCTAACTGATGATATTGCCGTACTGATGCTGACACAGGTAAATTTCAGAAGTGGCAACAAACTCGATATGCAAACCATTACCGAGCAAGCCCATCAAAAAGGCATTTTAACTTTGTGGGATTTAGCGCACAGTGCTGGAGCATTTCCTGTCAGCCTAGACGCATGTAATGTGGATTTTGCAGTCGGCTGTACCTACAAATATCTAAATGGTGGCCCTGGCGCGCCAGCGTTTATCTATGTCGCTAAACGACATCAAGCACAGTATCAACAACCTTTGTCCGGTTGGATGGGGCACAGCTCGCCTTTCTCATTTTCTCCTGATTACGCTGGCGACAATTCCGTGAAGCAAAACTTGTGCGGTACGCCAGGAATTATTGGAATGAGCATTTTAGATGCGGCATTAGACGTATTTGAAGATGTATCACTTAAAGCTATTGATGAAAAATCCAAAAAGCTACAGGCATTTTTCATCGCTGAAGCCAAGCGCGCAGGCCTTCTGGACAAATTTTCCATTGTAAGCCCCAATATTGATAATCGAGGTAGTCAGCTAGCTTTCGCTCACGACCACGCTTACGCCATTTGCCAAGCTTGGATCGCTGAGGGGGTGATTGCAGATTTCCGTGCACCAAATATTCTGCGAATAGGTTTTGCGCCACTGTATTTAAGCTTCGTCGATATTGAAAAAGCGGTGGCAAGCCTTACCGAAATTATGAATGAAAAGCGTTATGAAAACGATGAGTTTCAGCAAAGACAGAGCGTTACCTAGCTGAAAAGCGAGATTATCAGCTAAATAATTGCATTTTTTGAATTTACGCTTAATACTTCGCGGTTGTCATCGATATCTTCACATGTTTTGGGTGTGCAGTTGAAAAAAATAAGAAAATATCTGCTTTGTACCATGTTGTTTGTAGGAGCGAGTTGTTTTAGCGCGCTCCTACAAGCAGAAGCTGGTCAAAAGGCGGCATCTGAACAATCTAATAATGTAACGTACTGTATAGATCCTAACTGGGCGCCTTACGAAGCAATCAGAAACGGTATCCATGTGGGGATTTCTGCCCAATATATGCAGCTTATTGCTGAAATATCTGAGTTAACGTTTACCCTAGTGCCCACTGAGAGCTGGCAACAGAGCCTAGAGTACGTTCAGCAGGGGAAGTGCCAAGTTATCCCCATGCTAAATACTTCCGACTATCGAAAGCAGTTCCTCGACTTTAGTGTGCCGTATTTTGAAGCGCCCAATGTGCTGGTGGCTAAGTCTGGTATGCCAATGATACAAGGCTACGCTGGAGTGGGAAATCGAGTAGTAGGGATTGTTCAGGGTTATCGCCAAGTTGAATATATTTCACGACACTATCCGGGGTTACGTTTAAAGCTTATTCCGTCTGAAGAAGAAGGGCTAAAGCAGCTGGCGAATGATGAGTTTGATGTAATGGTGGGCTCATTAATGAGCGTGAATATGCACATCAATAATTTGAAGCTGAAAGACCTCAATATTGTTGGTTACGCCGAGCCCTTCGACTCATTAGCTTTTGGTGTGAACAAAACCTATGGCCACCTGGTGGACAAGCTTAACTTTGCCATTGAGCGTATTCCAGAAACGCGAAAGGTAGAAATTTATAAGCAGTGGAATAATGTCCAAGTTCGCTATAGTCGTAACTATGTCGTTATGGTTTTGAGCACCGCAATTGTCATTTTAGTTTTCTTGCTTTTTACTTTTAGAAATAGAAACGTTAGCGGCTACAAGCGTATTATTAACCAGAAAAACGAGGAAATAGGTGCGTTACAAGCAACCTTGTTAGAAAAGAACAAGACCCTTGCTTTCTTGTCTGCTCACGACACGGTAACGGGGCTATATAACCGCAATCATATGATCCAGCGAGCGGAAGAAGAAATCTCACGTTTCCATCGATTTCACACTACGGCTTCGTTAATTGTTATCGAATTAACCCCTGTAAGCGATGACAGAGATTCAATTGAGCCCTCGGCTAAAGAAGAGGCGCTAAAAGCCGTGGCAACGAATTGTCTAAATACCGTTCGAGAAGTCGATGTTGTTTCGCGTTTTAGCGGTGAACAGTTCATTATCTTGTGCCCTCAAACCGAGTTAAACGCAGCTAAAAACCTTGCAGACAGATTGTTAGACTGCATTTCTACCCATCACTCGCTTGTCGAGAGCTTTAAAACGGCCATGGGTTTATCTGAGCTCAGGGAGTCTGAGGAATTCACAGAGTGGTTTGAACGCACCATGAAGGCACTGTACCAGTCAAAGCGCCAAGGGTATGGCAACGTAACTGTGGCACAGTAACTTCAGTGAACTAGTTCGGCTAAATTAAAGGGTCGTAGTGCCATTGGTGCGAATCGTAACGAATTTGCGCCCTGTCGTATTCTCGCTCAGAACGCCAGTTACGGTTATTAAGCTTCGCCGATACTCCGGGATAAAGACGTTTGTTTGCGATAAGTTTTATATCAGACTGGTAGTTTTCTTTTGCGGCTTTGACGTCGTTGGCTTTGTTTTCAAGCCACTCCAGCAATGCGCTCTCATTGTTAAAAAGCTCTAAGGCTTCAGCTACTTTACGTTGAAGCTCTTTAGGCACTTTCTTACCTTGAATAAGGTTAATCTTTTCTTTGTGTTTAAGATTGTTTTCGCGAATTTGCTTCAACAATTCATCTAAAGAGTCTTTGCGCTCTAATAGTTGGTTAAAGCCCGGGCTAAAATCAACTTTCAACGTACTGCCAGATACAGCGCCTAAAGTGCCAGCTTCAACGCGATCTTGGCTGATAATGTCACAAGCAAATAGATTTCCCATGGGCTTATCAATTTGTCCAACTATGACTGCGCCGCCGCAACGCAGGCGACTATACGCCAACTGACGACCAACGGTGATATTACCGCTACATTGTATATCAATGCCTTGACCGTGTTGAACGTGGATACTGCCGGCTGCGACTAGTTGGCATTGGAATTCACCTTGGGTATCGTTAACTTTACCCATCGCGCCTTCGGTAATGATGATGTCGCCGCCAGACTCGATATACGCCGACTCCACAAAGCCGTTAATGGTTACATCTCCAGCGGCCTTGATTTGCATTTTCTCTGTAACGTCGCCGTTTACCAATACTGCACCTTCGTAATTCACGTGCCCAGAGCCAACGTTCACGCCGCTACAAATGAAGGTGTCGTCAATGTTCATTATCTGGTCTCGGTATTTCGGCATACCAGAAATTGCAGACATTAATAAATTGGCGTCGCTGTCGGACACCACGGTGCCGCTGCCCATTTTAAAGTTAACCCATTCGCCCGCAACGGCTGGAATTTTATTCCCTTTGATATCGAAGCCAGAACGGCCCTGAGTTGGCTCGGTTCTTCTCAGCACAGGCGTGTTCACTTTAACGCAAATAACTTCGCCTAAATTACGCATGTCCACGCGCTCGCCATCGCCCGTCTGGGGTTTTAACACCCTTTCAAGTGCGTTTGGCACTAGAGGAATAAACTTCGAGTTTTTGCCATTTCTAGCTGGTAGGCCCTTCGCGACAATTTGCTCTAGTACTGTGCCTGGAGGAGACTGCCTTGCTTGGGTAAGCATAGATTCAATGGTTTTGGTGCTTAAGCCACGAATGATTCTGTTTTTTACTGCTAGAGATTTAACGGTACTTAATGAGGGAAGTTTACCGCCATAGGGTGTGGTCAGCACAAGGTTCGCCTGCATCCCATCCTCGGGAATGCGAAATTCAATTTCAGCATTTTTGCGCTCGCCAATGCGCTCCTGTACAACAGTGCTATCACCCGTCTTAAAATAATGATTAGCTGTATCACAGGCCGACTTTAACGCTTTTTCAGAAACATACAGCCGCTTAGTTTCACCGCTCTCTAGTTGCTTTCTTATTTCCCTACTATCAACTTCTGACGTGAAATCAGAAGGATTTAACTGTAAGTTAATGTAGGTTCTTGATTTGTCGAAGCTTATTGTTACGCCATTCATAACTTCTTTATTCCCTTGCGCACGTGTATTCTTTTTATCGGCGGCATCTATCGATTACTTGACGTTGACTTGTTCTCGGCCTGTCTATTTTTTTCATCTACTAATTTAAGGCGTTCTAAAACGCCCGTCAAAGGTTTTCGGCATATTGGTAAAGTGCGCGTAAAATGGCCTGCTTCTCAGGATTGTCGCTGTGTTCATGCGCCAGTGATTCCAACCGCATCATATAGTTTTCTAATGTGATTGAGCCGTGAAAAGCTGAATCAGTCAAGCGAGCTTGGCGATGATGCTGCCACCTGGTCATTTCATCTGCGGTCAGCGTATTAGGATAATTTCTAGCGCGGTATCGAAATAGCTGCTTTCTGAGCCCTTCGTGCTGTGTTTTTTCACTCAGAGTGGCTAAATCATCGGGCTGTGCTTCAATTACACGCTCACACCACCTTCTGTCTTCGTCATTAAGAAACCCACCACTATATAGCGCGTGATCTATATCCAGTTCACCACTTTGAATGTCGTCATCATAGACATCTACGATTTTAGTGGCCAGTTCGGGCATACTGGCAAGTACTTTGTAATTGTCTAAGCAGCGCTCGCGATCCAGTCCTAGTCGTGCGGCATTGTCTTCTGTCATTGCTTTAGCTGTGGTAATAAATGGCGAGCGGTTGACGTGAATGAGCTTAAGCCCTGGTCTTTCTAACGCATCGTCAAATGTATCTGACGGGGCATAAAGCGCCTGTCTAATCTCTTCTGGTGTGTCATTCACTAAACTGTCAATGTCATGCGATAAATCAATAGCGATAAATGCATTGTTGTTGGTTGGGTGCTTTGCCACAGGCATAACCCAAGTGCAACAGCCTTGAGAGGCTGGGAGTTTAGACGAGATATGAAGCAATACCGATGGTTTAGTGAGATCAATTTGCTGCATAACCGTGTGTTTACTGCGTAATGACAGCGCATAATCGAAAAGGCGAGGCTGCTTTTCTTTTATCAGTTTAGCAAGGGCTATTGTGGCGTAGACGTCACTCAAAGCATCGTGAGCGTTTTCGTGGCCAATATTATTAGCTGCAGTTAACGCCTCAAGTTTAAAGCTTGGTGCACCATCTTCTCGGCGTGGCCAATTAATACCATCGGGTCTCAGCGCATAGCACGCTCGCGCTAAATCGATTATATCCCAACGGCTATTTCCATTTCGCCATTCACGTGAATATGGGTCGTAAAAGTTTCTATAAAACAGGTAGCGGGAAACTTCATCGTCGAATCGGATACTATTAAAGCCCACACTACAGGTATTTGGCGTCGACATTTCCTGATAAATTCGCGCCGCGAAGTCAGCTTCGTTAGAACCGTCGCGAATGGTTTGCTGCGGTGTTATGCCGGTCACCAAACACGCTTCTGGATGTGGTAAATAATCATTCGCAATGGCGCTCATGATATTTATGGGTTTACCAATCACGTTTAAATCCATATCAGTTCTTACTGCAGCGAATTGGCAGGGGAGATCTTTTTGTGGGCTGGTGCCAAAGGTTTCAAAATCGTGCCACAAAAATGTAGGTGCGTGCATAACCACTATTGCGATGTTAGAGAAATATTGATGGCAGTGTACACCGCGAGAAATTGAATACCAAATGCTGGCGTTAATATGAACAGTGATTTATTTGTTAGCCATCGGCAAGACTTAAAAAAACGCGTTAATCATTGTCTTTTTTTGAGTATTTTGCGTTTTGATGTATCGCGCGAAACTTGCGCATTAACAAAATGATGACTAGCTTTAAGTTATCAAAATTTATACGGATATTGCCTGTTTGTCGTTCCTTAAATCCAGTTCATCCATCAGTGAAGCTAAGAGTACTTTGGGCTTAGCGTTAGTACTTGCAACAGTGCTTGTTGTACTTGTAGTTGGTTTGTTCGAAAGTAATATCAAAGCGACGGCTGAATCTCAGACTTTCACGGCATTAGAAGAGAGTGCCGCCAGTGCAGAAAATGCTGCAAACTCTCAGGTGAGAAAGTATATTAATGCGCTTAACTTCCTACATCAGACACCACCCATAAGCGGCATCGTCCGCGCGACTGAAAATGAAAATCTAGACCCCAAAGACGGTACGACGTTAGAGCAGTGGAAGCAGCGACTAGAAACGATTTTCGTTGCTTTTATCGAAAATAACGAAGAAGTCGATCAATTAAGGATCATTCAAGCCAATGAGGATGGAAATGAGTTTATTCGGGTGGAAAGAAACGGGGGAAGTGTTTTAGTAGTTAAGGACAACGATTTACAACCTAAAGCAGCGAGAAGTTACTTCATAGAGAGTGTTAAGCGCAATAAGGGCGAGTTTTATATTTCAGATATCAATTTGAATCGTGAATATGGGAAGCTCGAGTTTCCTTATAAAAGCGTTATTCGCCTTTCTCTTCCAATCTTCAGCAGCTCTGGTGAGCGTTATGGTTTTATAATCATGAATGTAAACGCCCAGTTTCTACTGTCGCAAATGGAACAAACGCTCGTCGGCAATCAATTGCTATTTGTTACCGACAGTGAAGGCTTTTTTGTCAGTCATCCAGACAGTGATAAGTCCTTCTCCAGAGATTTAAATCCTATGGTGAATTGGGCGAGCGAGTTCGAAAGCCCTTCGAAAATAGGCAGGGCTAAAATTAAACAGACCGCACAGACAAACTCATCTTTGTATACGGTCACTCGTGCTTTTACGATAAACGGAAATCAGCAAACCGCCCCGTTTTTTCTTCATACGGCATTGTCTCAGTCAGAAGTGGCAGCCCTTATCAATGAGAAGAGGATTAGCGTTTACAGTGTAATTGGGGTAGTTACGCTAATTTTTGTAAGCGTTTTACTCTTCGTACACCGAAGTAACAGTAAAAACATTGAGCTGGCTAAGGTGCGCGGTGAGTCCGTTGCTATTATCGCTATATCTAAAGATGCGATTTTTAGCGTAGATTCTGCTGGCGTGGTGAAAAGTTGGAATATGGCAGCCGAGTCACTTTTTGGGATCCCAAGCCAGCTTATTTTAAATCATCACTATTCGTCATTTGAGCAGCTTTCTCTATTAGGGCTTGAATCGGTTCTCACCAAAGGCGGAAAGCAAAGTACCTTTACAACCCCTTACACCGATGACGAAAAAGAAGAGCACACGCTACTTATAACCGCTTCTACCATTTGGGGTGAACAATCACAGTTTTCAGGTGTTGCTGTTGTAATTCGAGATGTGACCGACGAACGAAAGGCAAAAGACGCGATAGAAAGGGTAAACCTGAAGCTTGAAGAAAAAGTGGTAAGCAGGACGAAAGAACTTGTTGAAGCGACGCAAGAGGCGCGAAAAGCGAGCAGTGTTAAAAGCTCTTTTATTTCCAATATTAGCCATGAAATGAGAACACCGTTAAACGGGGTAGTTGGCTCCTTGGCGCTACTTAAGCGTCAGCCCCTTAATGAGAAAGCTGAACAGCTTGTTTCCATGATGGAAATTAGCTGCAACAATCTCAGCGTGCTGATTAACGACGTTCTCGACTTGTCTAAAATTGAAGCGGGCAAGCTTGATATTAATAATCAATATTTTGACCCGCTTGCACTTATCGAGTCTATCGCCAAGGTCTTTACCGTTAAGGCAGCTTCTAAAGGACTACAGCTTCTTGTTGACACAACAGGTCTTCCCCCGGTGGAAATAAACTCAGATCCACACAGAATCAACCAAATTCTTAGTAATTTATTGAACAATGCTATTAAATTCACTGAAGAAGGGCATATAAAGCTACAAGCATCGTTAAGTGATGTAGATGCTGGGACAAAACAGCTTCATTTCAGCGTATGTGACACGGGCGTAGGGATAGCACAAGAAAATCAGCCCAAATTGTTTACCGCGTTTACGCAGGCTGATGCATCTGTTGCTACCCAATACGGAGGTACCGGACTTGGCTTGTCTATCTGCAAGCAATTGAGCCAGCTTATGGGAGGAGACATTACGTTCAATTCTGAAGTTAACATAGGCAGCACCTTCTCATTTTTCGTTACTCTTCCTGAAACAACGTACGACAGCGCGTTCGAGCATAAAATGGCGGTGGAAAACGAAAGTACGCTGCTTAACGGGATCACAATCGGTGTTTCTGCAAGTTATCCACCTTTAGAGGAAAACATCTGTTGTTTAGCCTTACACGTCGGTGCAGAGCCGCAAGTAATAGGTAAGCATTCTGAGTTAGGAACAGTACCTTGGACGCAATTTAATGCCATTATTGTGGATGAGGCCAGTTCACTCATTCGTGAGCTAGATGATATATGGCAGGCACAAGCTGCCACTAAAGACGCTTGTTCGTTACCTGTGGTTTATATTCTTCAAAAACTAGAAGGGACACCTTTCCACTTCAATCACCTTGTGCCGCTTTACTTGCCAAAGCCATTATTCAGGTCGAGTTTTGCAATTGTCCAACAAGGGTTAGACGCTGCGCTGTCGGGATATACATTAAACCAGTCAGATATCTCATCGGGTAAAGGGAAAGCTGAGGACATCTCAGACGGTGAAGAGGCAGCAGACGATACTGAGCAGCAATTGTCTATTGAGAATGCCAACTTATTGATAGTTGATGACAATATGATCAATCGCGAGGTGGCGAAGGGAGTGCTGGAAAGTTTACCTGTTAAATTGTTTACCTGCAGCGATGGTGAGGAAGTTGTGGCGTTCTTGACGAAATGTGAAAGCAAAGGCCGCAGAATTCACAGCATATTGATGGATTGTCAGATGCCTAATATGAATGGTTATGACGCTACCCGAGCCATACGAGAAGGTAAGGCAGGAGCGATGCACAAAGATGTACCTATAATTGCCATGACAGCCAATGCCATGCTCGGCGAAAAAGAGAAATGTTTAGAGGCAGGTATGGACGACTTTGCGACAAAGCCTGTCATGGCCGATGTACTTATTCCTAAAGTGAAACAATGGTTAGTACATCAAATAACGGCATTAGCAAGTGCAGAGCTTAACGATACTGATACGAGGTCAGGTACCGGAATCACTGTCAGCGAACCTCCACTGGTTGACAGTTTGTTGAGTGCCATCTCAAAAGAAATGGACTGCGACACGCTATCGCATTCAAGAACAGAGGCTCAGTCAAGTAAAGAGTCTGAAGTAGAAATAGCCCCCACGTTACAGAATGCGAAAATAGCTAATGATATTGCCGCTCGCGAGGGCTCGGAGAAGGAGGCTGAAATTGATAACGTCAATCAAACTCAAGCTGATGAAAACAATTCAGAGGGTCTTGATGGATGTTGGGAAAAAGACGATGCCATTGCTCGGATAATGGGCGATAAAGCGCTATTTTCTCGTGTCTGCGACCTGTACTCCAGAAGCGCGCCTGACAAGCTTAAATTACTGCAGCAGGCTGTTGATAGTCGAGACTTCGAAAAGGTTCAGGTGCTTTCATTGAAGCTCAAAGGTATGTCTGCAGATATTGGTGCCGTACAGTTACAACGAGACTTTGAGAGCTTATGGGAATTGTCAAAGGCGAAAAAGTGGGAAGACGCTGAAGCGCTACTCCCTTCCATCACCGATGATCTTAATACTTTCTTAGAGATCCTCGAGGTAGCCTAGCCTACCTAAGCTAATTGTGTCATCTTACGTCTAAGGTCGCGTAAAAATCGCATCAACAGAGCGCGTTGAATTGATTCTAGAAATCTGTACTCAAACCATCTCACAGATTATGCGCGCACGTAAAACGTAGCTATTAGGAGTAAAGCTTTTGAACCCATCTCGTATTTTTCGCCAGCCGAATAAAGTTCGACATGCACTGTATGCAATAGGCGCGCTTGCTGCATCGTTTGCCATTACGAGTGTTCCAGCATTAGCGGATGATTCCAAACAATTAGGAAAAACACCCGTAGCTATCGCTATTCATGGCGGTGCAGGAACCATTTTAAAATCATCGATGACGCCAGAAAAAGAAGCGGACTACAAAAGAGTATTAACCCAAGCGGTGCAGCATGGCTACGCCTTGTTGCAGAAAGGCGAAAAAGGTGAAGTGGCGGTAGTAGAAACCATCAAAATTCTTGAAAGCTCGCCTTTGTTTAATGCTGGCATCGGTGCGGTATATACCTTCGACGGTGAGCACGAGCTTGATGCGTCGATAATGCACGGCGGCAGTAAAAATGCAGGTGCTGTTGCGGGGGTGAAAACAATAAGAAGCCCAATAGAGGCTGCGTTATTGGTAATGAATGAATCTCCACACGTTATGCTTTCAGGGAGAGGCGCTGAAGATTACGCAAAAGAAAACGGCCTTGAACAGGTAGACAACACCGTTTTTGATACCGAGTTTCGCAAGCAAGCTTTAGATAAAGCGAAAGCACGTATGCAGCAGGTATCGAGTGGTTACGGTTCGCAGCAAGGCAATGAGCGCTTTGGCACTGTTGGAGCCGTAGTATTGGATCAAGGAGGCAACATTGTCGCGGGAACATCCACTGGCGGAATGACGGCTAAACGGTACGGACGTATTGGAGACTCGCCTGTTATTGGAGCGGGGACCTATGCCGACAATGGAAGCTGCGCGGTATCGGCCACAGGACATGGTGAATATTTTATTCGATACAACGTGGCAGCAGATATTTGTGCGCGAATGAAGTACCAGGGTTTAACGTTAAATGACGCTGCGAACACTGTAGTTAACGACGTACTTGTAAACGCCGGTGGCGATGGCGGTGTGATTGCTATTGACGCTAAAGGTAACGTCGCTATGCCTTTCAATTCTGCGGGTATGTACCGCGCTAGCATCGACATAAATGGTGAAGTGAAAGTGGCAATTTACAAAGACTGATCACTGAAAAACTATTTGTTATTTTAATGTTAAATGTGCTGGCTTGTATGCAACGAAACGTCTAATCTTAAAGTGTGGGGGAAAATTGCTTTCACATGTGGTTAAAAATAATTGAAGTGCCGTAACGCCAATTAAGTCGCAGTATCGGTCACATTAGGCGCCACGGCTGGAGAATTGAAAATGGAATCGTTGCAAGTCAGTGATTATATGAATACTCACCCAGTGAAGCTTAATGTCGATATGCCCGTTGCGCAGGCCGTCGAAGTGCTGTTAGCCAGTGGGCAGAGTGGTGGTCCGGTACTCGATAGCAAAGGTAGAGTGGTGGGCTTTTTGTCTGAGCAAGACTGTATCGCTCAAATGATCGCGTCAAGCTACTATCGCGAACAAATTTGTAGAGTAGGGGAAATCATGAAAACCCCTGTAATTTCTATCAAACCTTATATGTCGGTAATAGAGTTAGCGCAGTTGCTGTTAAAGGAAAAGCCGAGAGTTTACCCCATTGTTGATGATGACGGGGTACTGTTAGGCTCAATTAATCGAACGGCAGTGCTACGGGCTATCGATGTTCAATTGAATGATGGATACCAGCGCGCGGGTTAGACGTTGTTTGGGATAACGCACTTTTATTTAGCTTGGTAGGGTTTAGCGCTGCAGGTAGTGTAATGAATGAAGATGCGGCGCTGGGTTAGAACGGCCAGAAGCTAGTGCGGCGCCATGCATTTATCATATACCAGAAAGGAGGCGTTAACTTGCTTGACGCCTCCTTTTTATTTACTTTTCGAATTATCCGTTACATGTCTGAGTGGCGTTCACGCTTGGCGTTCGCTAATTTTCTGATCGCATCCTTAAGTGAGGCACCAGCAACTAGCTTAAAGTTTTGGGTCTCGCTAGGCATGACGTTTCTTCCATCTTGTACTACCCAAAGCCCTTCGGTGAACCTTCCTCCCAAGTTAGCGTTGGTTACATCAAGCCCATCTGTTTCCGACACGCCGTCAATTTGCGCGGCTTTATCTGCCGTAATTTGAACAAGCCCCATAAGTTCCAAGACTTCAGGGTTTTCAGTGTGTACGTGATAGATAGCATAGCTGTTATTACCCTGACTAGATGCGATTAGGTAAGTTTGTGCATCTACATTAAACAGAGCCAAACCTTCTACATCAGCTTCTACCGGGGCTTCTATCTCAGCGATGAACTGAGGCTGATTGCTGTTTGAAGTAATATCCAAGGCCCAAATCCCAGCACCTTCCTCACCTAAGTATGCCGTGCTCGTTTTAGTATCCACAACACATCCTTCTGGCTGCGAGGGCAGTGAAAAGGACTGTGTTAAATGTCCATCAACAGCTTTGTCTGGGGAGATAGACACGCTATATCGTTCGAAGCGGCCACTGGTGTCGTTAGCAAATACATGAGCTATTCCGCCTGACACAAACAGACACATGCCGTATATATCATTGAGTGTAGTGCTTATGTGGCCAAGCTGAGTCATATGACCGCGTTTATCTATTTCAAAGACAGACAAACTGTTATTCGACCGGTTTGATGCCACTGCGATATCGATAAGTGGCGTATCGCTTTGCCGAGCTTTGGTTTCTGCCACAGATACCTTGTATCCCACATCAACGTTATTCACTCTGCCAACAGGAAGGCTTTGCACTAGCTTGCCGGCTAAGTCATAGCTATTTAATGCGCCTTTTTTGTCGGTGCCGATTATGCGGCTTTGTGAAGCGCTGTGCGAGTTGACCCATATGGCAGGGTCGTCAGCAGCGTCGCCATGATTTTCCACAGGGTCAGTTTCAACATCGGGTTTAACCTTGATAGTGAGGTTTGCATGTTGGGAAGCGCTGTTATTTGTATACGCCTTCTCGATGTGATTTTCTTTTGGCGAGGTAGCTTTAAAATCGGTGCCGCATTGTCGATGAAGCAAAGCTGCGCTCAGTTTTGAGGGAAGTTCGGCAGAAAACACGTCGCTTGATAAGTCATCGTCAACAACAAGAGAAATGTGTGAGCCTTCTTCACTTAACGACAGGTGAACGAATTCAGGCTGAATAGAAGTAGACTTGTCGGTTGCTTTTAATTGGCGATCTGCTGAGTTACTTTCGTTCGCCGTATTTATTAGCGAGACAAATTGCGTAAGACATGGTGCTTTGAGCCATATCCCGCTGGCATCCGGACTCACCCAGGCAGCGATATCCACGCCATCTACCGTCGTTGAAGATAGGGTGGCTACACCTTCAATGGCCACATCTTGATCGTGAAAAATAAGGGTTTTTGCTAGCTCACTTTCAATATCGGTATCTAATTGCCACACACCGGCAAATTCGTCAGCAAGGTATAGCGTTTCGGTGTTGGCATTTATCGCGCAACTTTTAATGCCTGGACCTATCGCAAAGTCTCTAAGCGATAAAAAGCGCCCGTTGTAAAATTCATACTGATTCAGTGTGCCGGTCGCATCGATATTAACAATTTGCAGTTCGCCAGCGCTTGATGTTGTAGCACAAATGGCTTCAGAACCTTTGGTCAATTGAGTTTGCGGTTGATCAATCTCAAGAGACGCGGCGTTAATGCGATACACCTCTATGTACTGGGTGTTGTTATTGAACACTACTAAAGACACCCATTGTTTTGAATTAGACTCCACAACTTCAGCATTTGCTAAGGTGTAATGTCCCGCAATGAAGTGTTTTTTTCCTTCAGAGTTGCTTAGTGAAATACCCTTATGTTCGTTAACTTTAATGTTGATAGCGTGGGTGTCATCGTAAGCTTTATGTTTGTTGTTGGCGCGGGCGTCCTTGCTAGTGTTGTTAGCATGGGTGTCTTTGTAAGCGTCTTTGTAAGCGCTTTTGGTGTTGGAATGGTCTGCGTGCGTTTGGTAGTGCAGAGTTAGGCCTAAACCATTTTTTAGCTTTGTTAGCGGTAATGCGATGCTTTGGCTTTCTGCTTTTACTAGCTGGCTTTCGCTGTGCGCTAACTTGATATTCGCACTGGTATCTGCGCTGGTATTAGTATCGTGAGAGGCTGCGCAACTGAACAACGTTAAAAACGCGCTCGAAAGTGCCGCTGTGGTAAATGTGGTTTTAAAAACTGTTTTGGTGTGACGCTGATTGGTCATTGTTGTTATTGTCCTGAAACTTACTGAGATCAAACCATGCATGGCGCATCGACTAAAACATGGCTTACAGATTATTAAGAGCAGGTTCGAAGGCCAAATTACCTACGGCCTTCAAACCCGATAATTAACTTTCGATATACCTGCCTAGTTAAGCTGCCAAGTAAAGCCAAGTTCGAACGTGCGGCCGTATTCTTCGTACTGCGCGTTTTGGTTGCGCGTATCGAAATAGTTGTAGAAAGGTTCGTCACCTAAGTTGATGCCGTTGAAATACACCTGCATGCTGTCGTTGATGTAGTAGCGCGCCATGAAATCAACCTGTACGTGGTCGTCTTCAAATCTGAGCATGTCACCATCAATCTCTTCGAAATTGTCGCTTTTATAGGTGGTGGCTAGACGTACACTGAAGTCATTCGCTTCGTACCCAATGGTGATATTGCCAATACGGTCTGATTGATTTGGTAACTGGGTTTCAAATTTTTCGCCATCTAAGAAGGTAGTCGCTTCAGAATCGGTAAAAGTAGCATTGGCGGAAATAATAAAGCCATTGTTAAAGGCTTTCACCCAAGAAAGTTCTAAGCCGGTTAAATCGGCAGAGTCGCCGTTAATTGGCTGTATGACTTCTTCAAAACCTTCCCAACCGGTTGTATCTGCAACATCAGCATACACAACGAAGTTATCGATATTCTTGTAGAATAGCCCTGCTGAAATTACACCGATGTCACCTGGATAGTATTCAATCGACAAATCAACGTTTTGTGCTTCGTAAGGTTGAAGGTCAGGGTTGCCAACTTCCGCCTCTCGTTCAGTCACAAATACGCCATCATCTTCTTCTGTTTTGCTCTCGATGATTTGAAATGCCGCTACATCTTCAAACTTTGGTCTTGAAATAGTGTGGGTGTAGGCAGCGCGAAGCTGAAGTTTGTCGGAAACAGTGTATCTGGCATTTACACTGGGTAACCAATGATCGTAGTCGCGCTCTGCTTCCCATCGCGTATTTACCACTTCTTCCACGTCGGTTTCTTCGTTTTCTACAAGCTCTACTCGCATACCCGATGTAGAAAAGTCAGTACGTTCATAGCGAACACCTGCTACCAAATGAAGTTTATTTATATCTACGCTGCCCATGATATAAGCGGCAAAAATATCCTCTTCATTCACATAGGTCGCGCCACGGGACTCTACTTCAGAATTTAGGCTGTCTAATTCCAAGCTCTCGCGGTTTTCGTTAAAGTAGTTACGCATTTCACTACGATTAAGCCCAGGCCCAAAGTTATCAAGAGAGTAATCTGGACTGGCAGCTCCGAATTGCGAAGCGTCTAAGTCGTCGAAGTCTCCATCAAAAATAGCGATGCTGCTGTCGCGGTCTTTTTCTCGGCTTCGGTATTTCGAGCCAATTTTTAACTCACCGATATAGCCACCAAGGTTGATGGGGCGGGCGGCGTCGAATTTAATACTGGTTTCGGTATCTTTCGTGTAGTTATCTTCAAAGCTGATCTCATCGACCTCATAGGTTGATAAGTCCATGGCATCAGCGTTTTGTGACACGGTTGGACGCATAGTATTTAAGTCTGCGTCAATACTGTCATTTTCAGTTTTGAATACGTAATACAGTGCATCTGGCTCGTCTTCATCAGACTTTGCATAACCGAGCTGCCAGTTTGCTTTCCAAGTATCTAATTGGTGTTCACCACCTAACGCCACAGTAAAAATACTCTGGCTTTCAAAGCGGTCTTTACTTTCTCTTTCTATTTCTGAGTCTTCGCCATCGAACGTGAATATATTACCTTGACGGTATTCGTCGTCAGAAAACTCACTGTAAAGTGTGCGAAGAAAATATTGGTTGTTGAAGTCAGGACGAAAATCGATATTTAACGCACTGCCTAAACGTTCTCGAGTGATCGTGTAGTGACGTTGCTCAAGCTCATCGTCACCGTTACTTTCAACATTGTCTGAACCAAAATCTCGGTCAAAGTAGGAAACTGCTCCAGCCACCCCCCATTTAGGGGAAAGCTTCTTGGTAAACGTACCAGAAAGCTTTGGACTGGTTTCATCGCGCAAATCATTTTGACTGGCTTGCACGGTAACGCTCGCGGTATCTCGAGCCTTATCAAACGCACTCACGCTTTTCACCGCGACTGAACCACCAATGGCGTCTCCGTCCATATCGGGCGTTACCGATTTAGACACCTCTAACGTTTGGATGAGTTCAGAGGGAATAACGTCAAGGGCTACTGAACGTACGCCTGATTCAGGCGAGGGAATATTCAATCCGTTAATGGTTACGTTATTCAAGTTGGGGTCGATACCGCGTATGCCGACGAAACGACCTTCACCCTGATCTCGCTCAATCGACAAGCCAGGTAAACGCTGTAACGACTCAGCAGCATTTTGGTCTGGAAATTGTCCAATAGCATCTGCGGATACAATAGATGAAATACGATCTGACGTTCGTTGCTGGTTTATGGCACTTGCCTGACCGCTTCGTTGACCACGTACCAAGATCTCATCGATGGTATCGCCGCTGCCAAACTCCACGGCTGCGCGCGCAATGCCGTTGTCTGTCACTTTTATCGCTTGCGTAACCGTTTCCTCACCAAGATAAGAAATTTCTAGCGTGTAAGTACCCTCTGGAATAGAGGGAAACCGAAATGTACCGTCTGTGCCTGCTTCAGTAACTAGTCCTAATTCTTTAAGCTTAATTTGAGCACCGGTATAGCTGCGCGTCTGTGCGGCGTCTTTTACTGAACCGATAATTACGCCATCAGCAGCTGAAGCAGGTATAGCGACGCTAAGGCCCATTGCCGCTATGCAGGCAAGTGTTAGAGAAGAGTACGCGGTTTTAATTTTCATTTATTTTCCAATTAATTAAGCAGTAAAAAGGCGTTTTGAATAAGTGCTAAGTAAGTGAATGAGTACCCTAAGAATCCTGCATGACAGTTATATGACGATTTGATGGAACAAGCGGTACACAATCGGTAATTGTCGCCTATTTGCAATTGGCTGAGCTAAATTGACCCTTGCTTAAATTACTGATTTTGTTTGGTTTGTGTGTCTTTTTTTATGCTCCTAAAGTTCGCTGTCATCAAGATGTCACATTGCTGAGCCAAACTGACCCTCGACAGTTTCATCAGATTTGGGCAAGACTCTCGTTTTGTTATAAACGCTGGCGGTGGCCGGACTAACGCGTGATGTATCCAATTCAAGAGATTTCCAAAGAGAGCACTATGTTTACCTTTACAAATTCAACACAATTTAGGCATCACAAGCTTTGGCTAGCATTTACATTTTGCGTAGTGGCGTTAGCGGTTTGTTTAGCTTTTATTTTTGGCAATGCAAAAGAAAGCACCGTGATATCAGGCCTCGATATTGTGGGGGAAGGAAGCATTGCTTTTTTAACTTTGGCGTGGATGCTAGCTGCGCTTGCCAGCCGTCCTCCAGGTAAAGTAACGAGCCTTCTCACGGTAGGACTCGGCTTCTTTCTATTTTCAGTCAGTTTAGATTTCTTGGATGAGTTTTTTCATTATCCCGAAGAGGCTTATTGGCTAAGCATGATTGAGTCTTATCCTGCGGCTGTGGGTATGGTAGTAATGACCGCGGCACTGTATCAGTGGCACCTAGAGCAGCGCGCGTTAAACTTGCAATTACGACGCAGAGAATGGGACTTTCGCGATCACGATGCTATCGATCCCATCACTCAGCTTTACCGCGCAGAGTATTGGAAAACACAAATTAATAAATTACAGCAGTCTGGCAAGTCAGCTGTCATCGCCATTATCGATATCAATAACTTCTCTTTGTTCAACCAAAAACATGGGTATACAGAAGGCGATAGGTATCTGCACGATATTGCGCAATTGGTGATTATGAATTTGCGTCAGCAAGATTTAGCGTGCCGCTATGCCGGTGATAGGTTTGCTATTTTGATGCCAGACGTCTCGCCCGTGCAGGCTGACGTTATTCTCAACGATATCAAAGTGAGCATTCAGCACCTTGCGTTTAGACACAGCCAAAATGCAAACGCTATTTACACCACCGCTCGCAGTACTCAAGTGACTTTGTTACCTAACCAACGCCTTGCGACAGTGCTTAACACCATGCTCTTAGAACTTGAGCGTGCCCATGGTAGCGCAGCGTAATTAGGCCGGTTTGGTCAGTGTATTTGGCGATAGTAATTGGTAGGGGTAACCGGTGAAGATGAATGAAGATGCCTGCAGCGAGTAACTTATGGATTTAATGTTACCAAGACTAAACGCACTACGAGACTCTGAGGACGAAGCTGCAATTGCAGGTGCTGAGTACCGTCATTCAACTCGTCTTTCTGGAGTGGGTGTCTCTCTAAAAGATGATGCTAAAGCGCTTGGCATGGGTGTCTCTGTAAAAAGCGATGCTGATATGCTTAACATGGGTGTCATCGATAGTGCTGGTAGTGCTGATGTAGTGATGTCTAGCCAAGATAAAGTAATAGTTGGGTATTGGTTAGTGAGGGCAGCACTTAATGTTGCGCTCTCTCGTGGCGCGAATAAAAATAAGCTCTTGCGCGGTACAGGAATTTTTGAAGACGCGTTGCAACACTATTCACTACTAAGCACAAAGCAATACTCATCGCTGTTAGTGAACGTTCAAAGTCAAGCGAGAGGCGGCGACGTCAGTTTTTTGCTGGGAGGCGCTTTCGCCTCGCAGTGGCTATCTAGTCCACTTAGTGTGCTTAAATCATGTGAAAATGTAGAGCAGCTACTTTTACAGCTGACTCAACGCCACACATACCGGTGGTGTAGCCTACCGCTCTGTCAGTTTCAGCGTTTTGAAAACGCCGACCAAATAATGTTAGTGCCTCAGTTTACAGGGGTAAGCAGCAAACAGCTTCAGTTCTCCATTGAAATGGCATTCGCAAGCGTTGTTGCACTTATGAAAAGTATAGCGAATAAGCGAATTCGTTTATCTTTCTCTTTTACCGAGAGTCGACCAAGAAATATTGCTGATTACGAAACCCACCTTGGGCTTAAGTTATCGTTTAATCGCGCTTTTAACAGTATTTGCATTGAGAAAGACGTATTACGCCAACCTTTGGAGCTAACAGCTCAGTCGGATTGTTCTGCTGAATCACATGTTTCTCTGGAAGGTGTCGTTAGTAATAGCGCAACGCAAACAAAAGAAGGGGCTTCTATTGAATTGCAAAACCGCTTGTCTTTGCCTGATTTTGTGAGGCGTTATGTTTATGCATCCTCCAACACACAGGCAGCAAATATCGGATTACCTGAATTAGCGGAAACCTTAAACGTCAGTGTGGCTACGCTAAAGCGGAAACTAAAAGAGTACGGCACTAGCTATCGCGCGCTCTGCGAGGAAGTACAGCGCAATCATGCACTTTTACTTCTTTCGGTGCACAAAGTGAGTAACGAGACGGCGGCCAATGCAATGGGCATTAACGATTTACCTAACTTTCGACGAACGGTAAAACGGCTTACAGGTAAAACCCCTAGCGAGCTTAGAATTTAACGTGAATGACTGATAGCGCCTGTCCATATTTCTACGTAACAGATCTATGCCACACACTTATGCCAAACATTTATGCAACACTGCTATGAAAAATAGCTGGGCGGCAGTCGCGTTCTACGGCTAAATGGTTGTAGCTTCACTCGTGTAATAACTCGAAATCTAATCGTAGCGTCTGGCACAGTGCAGATGAGTTAATTATTGCAAAGTAAATTTCTTTTCAATGCTTTAAAAACCTTTTATCCTTTGCAGCTTTAGCTTTTCACCGTTCAAGACCGTCAAAATATGGTTTCGTTGAAGCTTTTTCTTACGCATTCGCAACCGGCAGGTGGCTTTTCCGCGTAGCCTTTAAACTGTTGCTAGCAGGCAATAAAACCCAAAAAGAGAGTTTTCTGTGCACGAAAATAAAGACATTGCACCAAATTCTATTGCACCTAACCCGCTAGGTTTAACGCCTATTTTGCTTTTTGTGATCCTTGTTGTGGTAACCGGCATTACTACAAACGACATCACTGCGATGCCTATTTTGGTTGCGTTTTTTATCAGCGCTGGCTATGGGCTATGTTTAAACCCGAAAGGGAAAAAGGTCAGCTTCTCTGAAAAAGTACAAACCTTTTGCAAAGGCGGTGGCGATAAAAACATTATTCTTTTGGTGCTTATTTTCCTGTTAGCCGGTGCGTTTTATGCGGTGACTATAGATATTGGCGCTCGGGATGCCACGGTGAATATGGCACTTCAATTTGTGCCTTCTGCACTTATATTGCCAGGTCTGTTTTTGATTTGCTGTTTCATATCATTTTCAATGGGCACGTCCATGGGCACCATTACCGCGCTCTCGCCCATAGGTGCAGGTCTTGCCACAAGTTTAGGGCTGCCGGTGGAAATGGCGCTGGGTATTGTGGTGGGGGGCGCAATGTTCGGTGATAACCTCTCGTTTGTTTCAGACACCACCATTGCCGCAACCCGTACCCAAGGCGTTCAGCTAAAAGACAAGTTCAAGGCAAACTTAATGGTTGCTGTGCCGGCATGCATCGTCACCATGGCGTTGCTGCTTATGGTAGATGTTGATACTTCTGGCATCGTTGAAGGCGGCAGCTACGATTTTTGGCGCATAGTGCCTTACTTGTGCATTATTGCTTTTGCGCTAACAGGGTTTAACGTCATTAGCGTACTTGCAGTGGGTATTGCCAGTGCCTGCGTAGTAGGCTTGCTACAAGGAAGCTTTACGCCACTTTCAATGATGCAGAGCATCCAAAAAGGGATGGGCTGGATGCAAGACTTAGCGATGATCGCCATAACCATAGGCGGTATTGTGGCGCTTATGCACGCTAACGGCGGTATAAAATGGTTAATCGAGCGCTTAACTCGTAAGGTCACGTCAAAGAAAGGCGCTGAGTTCAGTATTGCTGGTTTGGTTAGCTTTTTGGACATTACAACGGCGAACAACACTATTGCGATTGTTACCGCAGGTCCAATTGCTAAAGACTTAAATGAAAAATACGGTGTTGACCCTCGTCGTACCGCATCACTTTTGGATATCTTTTCGTGCAGTTTCCAAGGTTTAGTCCCTTACGGTGCGCAGCTTTTAAGTGCCGCGGCCGTAGTAGGTATTTCACCGTTAGCTATTACACCGTACTGCTGGTATCCCATGCTGATTTTCGTGTTTGGTGTGGCGGCCATTTGGTTCGGTTTTCCCCGTTTTAAAACGCCCCAAGACGATGAATTAACCCAAAGCGCTTAAATTCTCGTAACGCTTAACACGCTGGCCTTTTAGGGCGGTATCTTCTAGGATCACCGCCCGAATTTTATTGATGATTAGAAACACGCTTTAGGATGTCACTTTGTCTTCAACACTTGCAATAAAACCTCTTTACAACAAACTAGATGATTGTTTGAGCGCAGATAAATTTCGCTTGAAGCGCCGCATTACACAGCTTGCACAAAAAGTGAATGATAAATCTGGTGTTGAAGGAAAAGGCGCGGAGAAAAAAGCTGCTAATCCCAAAGTTTCAAAACGTAACAGCGCGGTTAGCGAAGAAAGCTTAAAAGCGCAGTTTGAAAAACTTGAAGGCGACATCGATGCATCGGTAGAAAAGCGTAATTGGCGTAAGAACAACCTACCCAAAGTTGAATACCCACCGCTGCCGGTTAGCGATAAAAAAGAAGACATTAAAGAAGCGATTGCGAATAACCAAGTGGTTATCGTTGCGGGTGAGACTGGGTCGGGTAAAACTACGCAGCTACCTAAGATATGCTTAGAGTTAGGTCGCGGTGTAAATGGCATGATAGCCCACACCCAGCCAAGACGATTAGCGGCGCGAAGTGTAGCCACCCGTATAGCCGAAGAGCTCAACACGCCGCTTGGCGAAAAGGTGGGTTTTAAAATTCGCTTTAGCGATCAGGTAAGCGAGCGAAGCTACGTTAAGCTTATGACCGACGGTATGCTGCTAGCTGAAATGCAGCAAGACCGCTTTTTAAATCAATACGATACTATCATCATCGATGAAGCCCACGAGCGAAGCCTTAATATCGACTTTTTGTTAGGCTATTTGCGTCAGCTTTTAGATAAGCGCCCTGATTTAAAACTCATCATAACATCAGCTACTATCGACCCAGAGCGATTCTCTAAGCATTTTAATAATGCGCCTATTATCGAAGTGAGCGGACGTACCTATCCGGTAGAAATTCGCTACCACGCGCCAGAAGACAATGATGACGATATTGATCAAAGCGACGCCATTGTAAATGCTGTCGACGAGCTAATGCGTGAAGCGCCAGGCGATATCTTAGTGTTCTTAAGCGGGGAGCGCGAGATACGCGACACCCAAGATGCCTTGAGCAAACAGCATTATCGCAACACTGAAATTGTTCCGCTGTATGCGAGGTTGTCGGCGGCAGAGCAAAACCGCATATTTCAGTCTCACAGCGGCAGACGCATTGTACTTGCCACCAACGTGGCAGAGACCTCGCTTACGGTCCCCGGCATTAAATACGTAATTGACCCGGGCTTCGCCCGTATTTCACGCTACAGCGCCAGAAGTAAAGTGCAGCGTTTACCTATTGAGCCCATCTCTCAAGCGTCAGCGAATCAGCGAGCAGGGCGATGCGGCCGTGTGTCTGACGGTATTTGTATTCGCCTTTACAGTGAAGATGACTATCTAGGCCGCCCAGAATTTACTGACCCAGAGATCCTGCGAACCAACTTAGCGTCGGTTATTTTGCAAATGCTTGCTTTAGGGTTAGGCGATATCGCTGCTTTTCCATTTGTTCAGCCGCCTGATAACCGCAATATCAACGACGGTTTCCGTTTACTTGAAGAAATTCAAGCTATCGCGAAAGGCAAAGATAACCGAAAAACCAAGCAAAGCGGCAAGATGCAGCTTACTCCATTAGGTCGTCAAGTAGCACGTTTGCCTATCGACCCTCGCTATGCGCGTATGGTGATTGAAGCCGAGCGTACTAATGCGCTTAGCGAAGTAATGGTGATTGCAGCGGGGCTTTCAATTCAGGATCCGCGCGAGCGCCCACAGGAAAAACGCCAGCAAGCAGACGAGAAGCACAGCGAATACCACGATAAAGATTCTGACTTTATCAGTCTTTACAACTTGTGGGTGGCGTTTAGAGAGCAACAAAACGCGCTGAGTCAAAATCAACTACGCAAATGGTGTAAGCAAAATTTCATCAACTATTTACGTATGCGCGAGTGGCAGGACATTGTTAGCCAGCTCAAAAAATCTATTGCTGAGCTGGGCTTTGGCATTTCAAAGCAAGAAGCCGACTATCAGGCTATTCACCAAGCCATTGCCAGCGGCTTGCTGTCGCACATGGGCTTTAAAGATAAAGAGCGCGAGTATATGGGTTCGCGTAACTCACGCTTTCTTATTTTCCCAGGTTCAGGGCTATCAAAGTCTCAGCCAAAATGGGTGATGGCGGCTGAGCTTGTAGAGACCTCTAAGCTATTTGCTCGTATGGTGGCAAAAATTGACCCAGCATGGGTAGAGCCTTTGGCCGAGCATGTTGTGCAAAGAAGCTATTCAGAGCCCCATTGGTCTAAAAAGCGCGGCGCGGTGATTGCCTTTGAAAAGGTTACTTTGTTCGGGCTACCCATAGTGATGAAGCGTGCAAAGGTTTATAGCCTTATCGACCCGCCAATTTGCCACGAGCTATTTATCCGCGAAGCGTTAGTCGAGGGCAATACTAAGCTCAATTACAGTTTCTTACAGGAAAATCAGGCGCTGCTTGAGCAGGCTGACGAGTTTGAACAAAAGACCCGTCGTCGCGATTTGATAGTCGATGATGAAGAACTGGTAAGCTTTTACGCGAAGCGCATTCCGGTTGAAGCCAATAATGATGCGGCGTTTAAGAAATGGTTTAAGCAACACGGAAGCAACGACAGTTTAACGTTTAAAGAAGAAGACGTATATCGTCAGCAGCCTGGGCAATCGGTAGCAAACGCATTTCCTGATGTATGGCGCCAAGGCAATATTACGCTGCCGCTTCGCTATAACTTCGAACCTAACGCTGAAGACGATGGCGTAACTGTTGTCATCCCGCTGCCTGTGCTTAATCAAGTTGATAACGTAGGTTTTGATTGGCTGGTGCCGGGGCTAAGGCACAACCTTATTGTGGGGTTAATTAAAACCTTGCCAAAACGCTTGCGTCGTAACTTTGTGCCTGCGCCAAACTTTGCTGAAGCATGCCTTGCTGATATCTGTGAAACAGATAAGAACAACCGTCCGGTGCCTTTGCTTGAAGCTGTAACCGATAAGTTACGCAAAATGACAGGCGTTATTATTGAAAGCGAAGAGTGGAATTTAGAACAGCTTGATAAGCATTTAAAAATGCACTTCGCGGTAGTTAATGACAACGGTGATGATATTGCCAAAGGTGACGACCTGCACGCGCTTAAACGGCAGTGTGCAGGGCAGGTGAAGCAAACCTTTGAGAAAGCCGCAACTCCGGAGTTAGAGCGAAATAACATAGAACAATGGGATTTCGAAAGCTTGCCAGAAACCTTTGTGCAGAAAGTTGGCGGGTTTGAAGTTCAGGCGTTCCCGGCTCTGGTACAAAAGGGCGATAAGGTAGATATTGCGCTAATTGAAGAAGCGGATAAAGCCCAAGTGCTGCATAAGCAAGGCGTGAATGTCTTGATTAAAAACGCGATGCCGTCGCCCCTTAATTATTTGCAAAGCAAATTACCTAATAAAGCCAAGCTGGGTTTGTATTTCAATCCATTTGGACAAGTGAAAGCGCTAATTGATGATTGTATTTTTGCGGGTATCGACGCCATTGTCAGTGATTACTGCAAAACCAATAACACCGACATTCGCAGCAAAGCAGATTTTGAGGCCTGTTTAGAGATTGCTCGTGCAAACATTAATGACAGGGTGTTAGAGATTGCCACGCAAGTGGAGCAGGGGCTTACCCTTGCGCACCAGTGCCAAAAGCAAATGAAAGGTAATGTACCGCTGACCATGATAAACGCCCTAGGTGACTGTAAAGCCCACTTGGCATCGTTAGTTTTTCCTGGTTTTGTTTCTGAAATTGGCGAGAGCAGATTAGATGATTGGAATCGTTACATTAAAGGTTTAGCTCGTCGGCTAGAGAAGCTCCCCATTGATCCCAACAAAGACAGAATGCATCAGGTCACGGTAGAAAAGTCGATTAAAGAATGGGAAAAGGCGTGCAGCAAATACCCCAAAGGTAAAGTACCTCAAGCTCTTAATGATGTGCGCTGGATGATAGAAGAATTACGGGTTTCGTTGTTTGCGCAGCAGCTTGGGACGGCTTACCCGATTTCGGCTAAGCGTATCACTTTGCACCTCGCTGACTTTTAAAAAAGGGCGTTAGGTGTAAGGTAGCATCAATGAGCTAGGCTAGGGCATGCGGGCACATATTTGTTATCGCAAACAAAACAGCGGGCAGAAACGGCTGAGTCGTTGATTTAAGTGGGAAGGTAGTCGAAATTAGACCAAAGTACACTTTTAATAATTGTTGAATAAATATTATACAGTTCGATTGACAAGTTACCGGCATCGCCCTATAACATCAGATGTAGTCGTCAGCGTAACGCTAAAAATCAGGAGAAGTAGACATGTTGGGATACGACGATAAGCGAAATTTTTTCAGGATGATGGTAAATTCGCCTTGTCAGTTGCAAATTACTGATGATGAGTCGAGCCGCACCATGCAGGCAATGTGTAGAGATATCAGTGCTACAGGTATGTCTTTGGAAGTCGATGAACCCTCAATTGAGGTGGGTACACAAGTGAGTGTTGCAATAGAGTCATCTAGTTCGCAAATCCCATCTTTGGCAGCATTAGCGACTGTTGTGCGCTGTGAACCAGAATCCGAGTCAAGCTGCATTATAGGCGTCGAAATTTCTCAGATGAAATAGCCTAATCTAACGTGTTAGGGCGGGGTAAAAGCTTCGCCTTTTCGTGTCTAACTAAAAAACAAAGCGTCAGGGTCTACAGCAATGACGTCCTCGCGGTGTTGCTTCTTTCTTTACACTCCTATGTTGACCAGCCCGTTGTGGTTTGAAAACAGTCTTTCAGCTTTCATATACTAAACCGAATAGGCCGTTCAGTTTTTTCTATTTTAACTCTCAGTCTTAATTGCTAATAATTCTCATTAATGCGAAAGCAAACTGATTTAATACTTTGAGAGAGCGATGACTATGAAAAAGACGATGACCTTTGCAGTGATGCACTTTTCAGTGGCCTTTACGGTTGCCTACTTACTGACAGGAAGTGTGGTAGTAGGCGGTGCCGTAGCGTTGGTTGAGCCAGCCATTAATACCGTGGCGTTTTATTTTCACGAGATGGTGTGGAAGAAAGTTGAAGAAAAAGAGGGTGTTGTTAAGGAACAATCAGATGACAGTTCACAACAGTTATCAAGTCGCTTTTCTAACAATGAGATAACCTTTGCATCTTAGGGGAATGGATTTACCTTCGTAAGCTTTTCGCACAACGTAATGTTAGCCCAATTGATTTCGTTAAGCGCCCTATACATCAACAAGGGCGCTTTTTTAATCGCTAGTCGTCGGTGACTTCACACACTAGACCTTTCAAGTAATAGCCTTCTGGATAGCTGCCAATGATAGGATGATCTGAGGCTTGATTAAGCCTTGCGATAATTTTGATAGTACGACCTGCATCAAGTGCAGCGTCTGCCACAACTTTCTGGAATAAATCTGCCGGCATAAGGCCAGAGCAGCTAAATGTAAGCAGCAGCCCACCAGATTTAACAGCATGTATGCCGTACATATTAATGTCTTTATAGCCGCGGGCAGCACGGTTTAATGTTGCCTTGCTGTCGACAAACTTTGGCGGGTCGAGTATCACCATATCAAACTGTTTGCCCTGCTCGTGATACTCCCTGAGTGCCTTAAACACGTCTTGGTTTACGTAATTGGCTTTGTTTTCGTCTAAACCATTGATGGCTACATGGTGCTTAGCCAAATCAAGAGCAGGCTGAGATACATCAACGTTTGTAACTGACTTAGCACCGCCAGCAAGTGCGTAGCAAGAAAACGTACCTGTGTAGCTAAAACAGTTGAGTACGTCGGCATCTTTCGCGTAGTGCGCAGCCGCCGCGCGACTGTCTCGCTGATCAAGGTAAAAACCGGTTTTATGGCCGTTCTCGATATCAACCACTATGTTGATGCCGTTTTCTTTTACTGTAACTTGCATAGGTGGTTCACCATGCAGTACACCAGTTACAGGCTCTAATCCTTCTTTCTTGCGCACGTCCACGTCGCTTCGCTCGTATATGTGTACATTAGGCATTAGCTTAGTAATTGCCCACACTATCTTATCTCTGTGTTTTTCGCCGCCCGCGCTCAAAAGCTGAAGTACTGCAACATTGTCGTATAGGTCTATCGTGATCCCTGGAAGGCCATCACTTTCAGACGCTATCCAGCGAAACGCGTTGGTTTTGTTTGGGTCAAACAAGCGTTTGCGAAGGGCTAGTGCAGTTTCTAAACGGCGTAGGAAAAATCCGTTATCAATGCTTTCGTCTTTTTTGAATGTCCACATACGAACGCGAATTTTTGAATTTGGAGAGTAAGCGCCTCGCCCTAACCAGTCGCCTTCAGAGTCAAATACGTCTACCGTATCGCCAACTCGCGCGCGGCCCTTTAGTTCAGCCACAGCGCTTTCGAAAACCCAAGGGTGTTTGCGGCGAAGTGATTTGTCTCTGGATGGCTGTAATATGACCTGTGCTGACATGAAGGCTCTCGTACTAATTTAATAAATGTGAAACAGAGTTAAGCGATTTTACTCGCTTATGAGAATGGTCGCGATTATACGCAATTTCATAAGTTCTGTGTTAATAATACCAATCTGCATAGATAATTACCCACTCAGCGAGAGTTAAAATGCTCTATCCGGACTGGTATAAACACAAAACAAACCCAAACTGTTTGATATAAAAGTACGTAGCCAAATTACGATTAGAATTTAAGACTAGGATTGGATGTAAATTATGCGATATGTCGATTTTGAAAAAGGATGCGGCCCAAGCGAACTTGTTGTAAAGGAATGTGAAGGGCTGTCGCTAGCACCAGGGAAAGTAAAAGTTGACGTAAAAGCGTTTGGGGTGAATCGTGCGGATACCTTGCAACGCCAGGGGAATTACCCACCTCCACCAGGCGAGAGCGATATTCTTGGATTAGAGGTAGCTGGTGTGGTGTCAGAGGTTGCCAGTGACGTTACTGCATTTAAAGAAGGTGACGAAGTATTTGGTTTGGTTGCAGGTGGCGGCTATGCCACTGAAGTGATGGTTAATCCAGCCCATTTAATGCCCATCCCCAAAGGCATGCCGTTTTTTGAAGCCGCGGGTTTGGCCGAAGTGTTTCTTACGGCATTTCAGTGTTTGCGCACAATCGCGCATGTAAAGCCGGCTGAACGGGCGTTAATTCATGGCGGTGCAAGCGGTGTAGGGCTGGCTGCCACGCAACTTTGTCGATATTGGGGCGTACACAGTGCGGTGACGGCTTCAAGCCAAGATAAGCTTTCGTTGTGTGAAAGCAATGGCGCAGAGCATCTTATCAATTATAAGCAGCAACAGTTTGATGATGTGCTTAAAAAAGTCTGGCCTGAAGGGGTTGATATGGTGCTTGATATGGTAGGTGGCGACTACCTCAACCGTAACCTTAAAATACTAAAGCAGGATGGCAAGGTAGTTTACTTAGCGATGCTGGCAGGGAGATATGCTGATAACCTCGATATGGCTATGCTGTTAGGTAAAAGGGCGTCCATTATTGGCACGACACTTAGAAATCGAAGCGACGATTATAAAGCTGATCTAATTCGTGACTTTACTACCGTATGCTTGCCCGCTTTTGAGAATAAAGAGCTTAGGGTAAATATCGATACTCACTATAGCATTGAAGATATCG
>CESI01023758.1_pt1 | contig 33602 bp, 34 predicted proteins | sample 356301 | NCBI WGS metagenome assembly CESI01 (sample SAMEA2621423, study PRJEB7988) | marine metagenome | biome: marine biome (ENVO:00000447); feature: deep chlorophyll maximum layer (ENVO:xxxxxxxx); material: "saline water (ENVO:00002010), including plankton (ENVO:xxxxxxxx)" | depth 40 m | reverse complement strand
AATTAATTAATTGCAAACATAGTAATTTCTGAGTCGATAAACTCAATCAATTTATTAGATTTTTCTTTATACTTTGATTCGGGATAAATTTCTAATAATTCATCATAAATCTTTTTTACATCTTGTAATCTTTCTAATTTTTTTGAATCAATACTATTTACTGCCAGTTCATATGATGAATCCAACAAATAATATAAAGCATCTTCTCTGTAGGGTGTGCCAGGGTAATCAGAAATAAAATCATTTAAAACTATTATTGCTGATTTATAATCTCTTATAGTGTTGTACTGTTTAGCAATTTCAAAAGCCTTGAACTCCAGTTTTATTCTAAGTTCTTGAACTAAATCGTTTGCTGAAGACATTTTTTCTGAATTTGGATAATTATTGATAAACTCTTGCATTTTTTCAACTGCTTCAATAGTCTCTTTTTGATCTAAATTGTGTTCTGGTGAAAGTTTGTAATATGAGTAAGCGGATAAATAACTTGCATCTTCTACCTTGTCACTCATAGGATAAGCTTTTACAAAACTTTCAAATTCGAATGCAGATAACAAATATTTTTTAGTATTTAATAAACAATTAGCATAAAAGAAGGTTATTCTCTCGCCTTGAGGCTTTCCTCTGTACTTTGGTTTAATTTGTTCAAAAAGTCTACTTGCTCTTTTAAAATCTTGGCTTTCATAATATTTTTCAGCAAGATCATACTTTGTTTTGATATCGTCGTTTTTAAGTACTTTTTGAAATTCAGTGCAGGAATAAGAAATACTAACTAATAATATTAAAAAAAAACTATATAATTTATTTGACATATGGCAAATTTAATTTAAAAAAGGAATTTAAATATAAAAACTACTATGATATTTTTGAAATAAACCTTTCTATCTCAGAAAACAGATCATTTGATACTGGAGTTAAAGGTAATCTTAATTTATTTTTACAAAGATTTAGAGTAGAAAGTGCTGCCTTTACACCTGATGGGTTACCTTGATCAAAAAGAAGTTTTAAAAATGGTTTGATTAAATCTAATGAATTTTGAGTTTTATGAACATCTCCTTTTAAAGCATTATCAATAATAGTTGAGAATGATTCAGGCAAACAACCAGCAACTACGGATATTACACCATCTGCACCATTTAAAATACTATTAGGAGCAGTTTCGTCATCACCGGAAATAATTAAAAAATCTTTTGGTTTGTTTTTTATTAAATCTTTCATTTGAATCATATCTCCTTTGGCTTCTTTAATTCCAATAATATTCTTACAAATATTAGCTAGTCTAATGACTGTCTTAGTTTCCAAATTACAACTAGTCCTTCCTGGAACATTATAAAGAATGATTGGAATTTTTGATATTTGAGCAATAGTTGAGTAATGTTGAAACAATCCTTCTTGGCTGGGCTTATTATAATATGGTGTGACTGAAAGAATAGCGGAAAACCCTTCTAAATCTGAATTTTCAATATATCTGACCAGAGATTGAGTATAATTTGAACCAATTCCAATGATTAACGGAACTCTTCCTTTGTTTGAATCAATAAAAGCTTTTCTAGAATTAATTTTCTCTTTTTCTGTTAATGTGGATGATTCTCCAGTAGTTCCTTGAACAACGATATACTTTACACCACCATCAATAACAAAGTCAACTAATTTTTTAATAGAATTATAATCAATTGAAAAATCATTCTTAAATGGAGTAATAATTGCGACCCCTGTTCCTCTAAGTTTTTGAAATAACTCTGTCATTTAATCATTTTTAAATATTTAACAATTTCAATTTTAAAATCATTATATTTTTTTATTTTTTCAGAAAATATTAAATCATTTAGCCTGGAATCTATAGACTCAAAACCAACTCTAAATTTTGCATTTGTTTTTGAAGACAATAATGTAAGAAATCGATTCGATTTGAAAAAATTAATTAACATATCATATTCAAAAGAAATAAATTCCAAAGAATCTTTACCATTTAGATTACCATAAAAAGATACACACTTTGGAGTCATGTTTAGCGAAGAGAAAACATTAAATATATTTCTGTTTTTCTGAAAAGTAATTATTTTAAAATCTTTCTCTTTTAGTCCTAAAGAATTTGACAAATCAATAAAATTATCAATAGAAATGGGAAAGGAAGGATCAACAATGCATGCCAAAGTTTTTATTGGATTTGGTTTTATCCTGTAATCTTTGGAAAGCTCTTTTAGAGACTTTTCAATCTTTTTAGTTAACAACTTATTATGTAGTGATTTAAAAATCATATCTTTAAAACTTAAGTAAAACTACATATTTCATCATTGAAAACTATAATATACCTTAACTATAAAAATATTAAACATATTGTATTTATTCTAATAATTGTTTTTTTTTCTTTTGGATCTATTAATTGTCAAATAAATAATATTACAACAGAAAATATTAAAGTTTTAGATTATTCTGCTAAAAATGAGGAACTAAACAAAATAATTGGTCCATACAGAAATAAGATAAAAAAACTGGAAAAAAAAATTGGATTTTCAGAGAATTCTTTAAGCGTTAGAGATGGTGAATTAGAATCCACGTTAGGAAACTTTATTGCAGATGTTTTATTAAAAGAGTCAGACACAATATTTAATAGTATCACTTCAAAAAATATTGATTTTTGTTTATTAAACCGAGGAGGCATAAGGGGAACATTAAACAAAGGAGTTATAACTCAACACGAACTAATAACAATAATGCCATTTAATAATACCTCAACGGTTGTTAAACTGAGTGGAATGAAAGTTTTAGAACTATTACAATACTTTAATAGCGAAAACATTGGTCATCCATCCTCAGGAATTAAGATTGAATTTAAAGATCAAAAAATCAAAAAAGTTTTGATTCAAAATAAAAATTTTGATATAAACAAATCATATTATGTTTTAACCTCTAATTATTTACAAGAGGGTGGAGATAAAATGAATTTCTTTAAAAATCCAATAGAACTTTATTCTTTAAACACTAACATTAGAGAAGTTTTAATTAAATATATTTCTAAAATAAAAATTGTAAAAAGTGTACTTGATAACAGAATAATAAGATCAAAATGAAAAGAAGATATTTTCTAGACAAAATCACGTCATCTACAATTTTTGGGTTAACCATCCCTTTATTAGGATTCAACAAAAGTAATTTAAGCTCAAAAAAAATAACTATTCTTCATACAAATGATGTGCATAGTCATATTGATCCTTTCCCTTCAAATGATCCTTTAAATCCAAATAGTGGTGGTGTAATTGCCAGGGCAAAAATAATAAATGAAATAAAAAAAGAGAACCCAAATACACTTCTTTTAGATGCTGGAGATATTTTTCAAGGAACACCATATTTTAATTTTTTTGGAGGTGAAATTGAACTTAAATTAATGAGTAAAATGGGATATAATGCTTCAACCTTAGGTAATCATGAATTTGATAATGGAATAAAAGATTTATCAAATTCATTGAAACATGCTAATTTTTCAATTATAAATTCTAATTATAATTTAAAAAATACACCATTGGAAGATAAGATAATAAAATATGAAATTTATAATATTGATGAAATTAAAATTGGTGTTTTTGGATTAGGAATTGCATTAAATGGGTTGGTAGAAAAAAAACTATATAACGGAGTGAAATATTTAAATCCAATTGAAATAACTGATGATATTACAAACGAACTTAAAAATGAGCATAATTGTGATATAATAATTTGTTTATCACACTTGGGTTATAAATATGATAAGAAAAAAGACGAAATATGTGATTTAATATTAGCTAAAAAAACAAAAAATATAGATTTAATTATTGGTGGACATACACACACCTTTATGAGTAAACCAGCTCAAGTAACTAACCTAGTTGGAGAAAAAGTTTTAATTAATCAAGTTGGATGTTTTGGAATTAATATTGGAAAAATTGACTTTTATTTATCAAATAAAAATATTTCTAAAAAATCTAACTTTATTAAAGTTTAGATTTTATCATCTCTAAAAAAATATTCTGATTAATTATTGGGATTTTAAATTTTTCCACTTTTTTTAATTTACTAGGCCCAATGTTATTTCCCCCCAATAAGTAATTAGTTTTTGATGTAATAGAAGAAGATACTTTACCACCATTTAATTCGATCATACTCTTTAGTTGTTCTCTTGAGTAATCATCAAAAATTCCTGAGATAACAAATGAATTGCTATTTAAAGTATTGTTTAAGGGACTGTTATTTTCTTTTATTTCAAATTGAAGCCCTAATTCTTTTAATCTATTAATTGTTTTACGGTTTTCATTATTACTAAAAAAATCAATAATGCTCTCTGAAATCCTTTCACCTATCTCATCCACTGATATTAAATCTTCCAGGTTTTTTGTCATTAAATTATCTATAGATTTAAAAGCTAATGCTATTTTTTTTGCTACAGTTTGCCCAACATACCTAATCCCTAATGCGAACAATACTCTTTCAAATGGTATTTTTCTTGACTGCTCTAGACCAATAAAAATATTATTTATTGATTTCTCTGCCATTCTCTCCAGTGGAAGTAAATCATTACTTTTTAGATCATAAAGATCTGCATAGTTTGAAATCAAACCACTTTGGTGTAATAAATCAATTGTTTCATTTCCTAATCCATTAATATCCATAGCTTTTCGAGATATAAAATGCTGTATTCTACCAGTTATTTGTGGAGAACAATTATTATAATTTAGACAGTAATGTTGAGATTCTGATTCGTTTCTAGATAAAATCTTAAAGCAGGATGGACAGTTTTCAATAAATTTGATTTTTTTCAGTTCAGAACTCCTTCTACTTAAATCTATACCTACAATCTTTGGAATAATTTCTCCTCCTTTTTCTATTTTAACATAGTCATTTAAATACAAATCCAATTTATTTATTTGAACTTCATTATGAAGAGATGCACGCTTAACATATGTTCCTCCTAATAGAACTGGTTCCAAATTTGCAACTGGTGTTATTGCACCAGTCCTTCCAACTTGATATGAAATACTTATTAATTTAGTTGTAATTTGTTCAGTCTTATATTTATATGCTATTGACCATCTTGGATACTTTGAAGTAAAACCTAGTTCTTTTTGATAATTAATATTATTAACTTTTACAACTATGCCATCAATTTCATAATTTAAATTAACTTTTTTACTGTCCCAATAATTAATATAAGTCATTACTTCATCTAAGCTATTACATAACTTATATGTTTTAGAAATATTAAAACCCCAATCTAATGCTTTTGTTAAATATTCATTTTGAGTTTTACAATTTTGTTCAGAAGTTACAATTTGATATAAAAAACATTTTAATGGTCTTTTAGCGACTTCAGAACTATCTTGTAACTTTAAACTACCCGAAGCTGTATTTCTTGGATTCATGTAAGGATCTAACCCTTCTTTTAATCTTGTTTCATTCATTTTGAGAAAATTATCTTTTTCAATAATTATTTCTCCTCGAATTTGAAATTTTTTTGGATAAGAACCCTTTAATTTTAAAGGAATTGTTTTTATTGTTTTTATATTTTCGGTTACGTCATCACCTTCAATTCCATTTCCTCGTGTAACCGCTTTAATTAATTCACCATTTTCATATGTTAAATTAATAGACACACCATCAAACTTTAATTCACATAAAAACTGTAGATTAATATCTCCAATATTTTTAAAAATTCTATCATTCCAATCTTCTAAGTCACCTTTTGAATAAGAATTATCCAAAGAATACATAGGAAAATCATGTTTGGTTGTGTTAAAACCTTTAATAACTGTACCTCCAACTCTTAAAGTTGGTGAATTACTGTCCTTAAATTGCGGATATTTATTCTCAAGATTTATTAGTTCTTTTAATTTTATATCAAAATCAAAATCACTTATTATAGGTTTGTCTAATACATAATAATTATAATTATGAAAATGTAATTCATCTCTTAATATTTCAATTTTTTTTTGTATTGGATTCATTAAATACTAGCTTTTATCATTCTATTTTTAGATCTAAAATCCATTTTATGTTCAATATCGTAAAAACCTTGTTTATTTAAAAGTTTTGAAACATCTTCCAACATTAACTCATTGATTTCAAAAAATATATTTCCATTTTTATTTAAACTATTAACAGCAAAATCAATTATTTTATTATAAAAAAACAAAGGATCTTTATCTTCAACAAATAAGGCATTGTGAGGCTCATAAAGCAAAACATTATCTTTCATTAATGATTTTTCCTTTTGAGTTACATATGGCGGATTAGATACAATAATATCAAAAAAATTTTTAGATTTTATAGATGATATGTCTTGAATTTCAAATAAAACATTTGCATTGTTTATTTTCGCATTTTTTCTTGCAACATCTAAAATTTCTTTATTAATATCCCAACCAGTAATTTCACAGGATAATGAAAATTTAGACAAAGAAACGGCAATGCATCCACTCCCTGTTCCTATGTCTAATATTGATTTATCTTTTGGTAAATTACTTAAAATCCAGGAAACCAATTCTTCAGTTTCTGGTCTAGGGATTAAAACATTTTGATTCAAAAAATATTTTAAACCCATAAACTCTGTTTCTCCAATAACGTATTGAATAGGCATGTTTTGTTTTAATAAACTAATTGCTTCAAGGAGATTAGGTTTTTGAACGTTATTAATTAGATAATCAGGGTTTAATATATATTCCATTCTACTAATTTTGCAATAATGCTCAATTATCCAGAAAAAAAATTCCTCTAATTCATTTTTATTAATATTTGAACTCAAAGTCTTGACAAATAAATTACGATAATTAATTAGTGTCATTAAATTTTTTTTAACATCCATACAGGACAAGAAGAATGACCTGTATTTCCAATAGGTTGATTTATATATTTAAAATCTAGAGATAAGTACAGTTTTTGAGCTGATTTCATATTATACATTGTTTCTATATAACATTTTTCAAATCCAAAATTTTTTGCCTCAATTAAACATTTTTCTATCATTTTTCTGCCTAAACCAACTCCTCTAGCCTGGCTTAAAAAATACATTTTCTGAAGCTCGCATATATTTTCTTTTGAGTTTTTTAATTGTGAAATTCCAGCTCCTCCAAAAATTTTATTATCCTTTTCAATTATAAAATATACACTTCTGGAGGTTTGATAAGTCTCGAACATTTTTTCTAATTCCGGATCACTCAAAGCAGTTCCACTAAAAGGAACATCAAACTCTATCATTACAGAAGATAAAATACTATATAGGTTCTTATTATCCGACCTAGTAACTTTTCTTATAATCCAATTAGAACTTTCTTCCATTTTTTAGATTAATTTCGTTAAGTGAAGATACGTCATATATACAACAGAGAAAACTTGAAACAATAAATAATGGTTAGTAAATCAACTCATAATTTTTACATGTCACGTTGCATTGAAGTGGCAAAAAAAGGAATTGGAAAAACATACCCTAATCCAAGTGTTGGTTGCGTAATTGTAAATAAAGATACTATTATCTCAGAAGATTTTTCTAGTAGATATGGTGGAAATCATGCAGAGGTAAATGCTATTAATAAAGTTAAAAATAAAGATTTATTAAAGACCTCTACTCTATATGTGACATTAGAACCTTGCTCCCATTATGGCAAGACGCCTCCGTGCTGTAATACTATTTCTAACAATAAAATTCCTCATGTTGTTATTGGAACAGCTGATAACAGCAGTAAAGTAAACGGAAAAGGAATTGAATTTTTAAGGAAAAATAATATAAATGTAACATATGGAGTTTTAGAAAAAAAGTGTAAAGAATTACATAAAAATTTTCTCTGTTTCAATAAAAATAAAAGACCATATATTATTTTAAAATGGGCTCAATCAAATGATAAATTATTTTCTCCTTTAAAAAAAATAAAAAATAAACCATTTTGGATTAGCTCAAAAAAAAGTAGACAATTGGCACACAAGTGGAGATCAGAAGAACATGCTATTCTGGTAGGATATAATACCGTTATTAATGATAATCCCAATTTAAATGTAAGAAGCTGGAAAGGAAAAAATCCTATTAGAATAATTATTGACTTAGAAAACAAATTAAATATTAAATTTAAAATTTTTAATAATCAAGCAAAAACCATTAAAATAACTAAAGATAATATTGACTCATCCTTTTCTGTTGCAAGTAAAATTAGTGGTTTTCTGTTTGAAAAAAATATTCAATCAGTAATAATAGAAGGAGGTAAAAAAACATTAGAGGAATTTATCAGAACAAACTTATGGGACGAGGCAAGAATTTTTACAAATAACAAGGATTTAAAAACAGGAATTAAAGCCCCTAAATTAAAAGGGCAAATTATTTTAGAAAAAAAAATAGACAACGACGAGTTAAAAATTATAAAGCCTTTTTAACCGCATTTATAATTTGATCCGGACATCTCATCGGTTTGTGTGTTTTAGAATTTAAAAAAATTAATTTAGTGTATCCTGAGGTGATCATATTACCACCTCTAATGATCTTATATTCAAACTCTATCATATAAGATGGTATTCTAATTAATCTTGTTTTTAATGACAATTTATCTTCAAATAATGCAGATTTTTTGAAATTTATATTAAGATCTATAACTGGAAGTAAAATACCATCCTCTTCCATTTTTTTATAAGAAAAGCCTAGTTTATTAAGCCAAGCTATTCTACCCATTTCAAAATACTTAACATAATTACCATGATAAACAAAAGACATTTGATCAGTCTCACTGTACCTAACAAAAAACTCTATTTCATCTTCCAAAACCTTATTTGTTTTATTTAAAATATTTTAAATTTAATTAATCCATAATATGAACAAAAAAAAATTAAAATTCAATAGCAAAATGATTTTTTTTTAATAAAAATTTGCACATATTTGTTACTAATAAGAAAGCAATAATCTTTTTCAAACTTTATTGTTAATTATAACAACAAAAATATACCTTAATTAATGATAACAGCAGAATCTGTATGGGAAAATTGTCTTGAATTCGTAAAGGATAATATTCAGATTCAAGCTTACAAAACTTGGTTCGAACCTATTAAACCAGTTAAACTTGAAGATAATATTTTAAATGTTCAAGTACCCAGTAAATTTTTCTACGAATGGCTTGAAGAACACTATGTTAAATTAATAAAATTAGCATTAACCAAAGAGTTAGGTAATAATGCTAGACTTGTTTACATAATAAAAATGGAAAATACTTTTGGAAACCTAAAACCTTTCACAGAAAAAATTCCAAGTCAATCAAAATCAAACATACCTTCTCAAAAAGTTCATGTACCATTAAGTAATCTTAATACTGAACTTAGAAACCCATTTATTATTCCTGGAATTAAAAATTTAAAAATAGAATCTCAATTAAATCCTAATTACAATTTTGATAGCTTTCTTGAAGGTGACGCCAACAGATTAGCTAGATCTGCTGGAATAGCGGTTTCAAATAAGCCTGGGGGAACATCATTTAATCCATTATTAATATTTGGAGGTGTTGGGTTAGGAAAAACTCACCTTTCGCATGCAATTGGTGTTAATGTAAAAGAAAAATTTCCTGAAAAAACAGTATTATATATCTCTGCTGAAAAATTCACACAACAATATGTTGACTCCGTTAAGAAAAATAATAGAAATGACTTTATACATTTCTATCAAATAATCGATGTCTTAATTATTGATGATGTACAGTTTTTCTCTGGAAAGACTGGTACACAAGACGTTTTTTTCCATATTTTCAATCACCTACATCAAAATGGTAAACAAGTTATTTTAACATCTGATAAAGCTCCTGTTGATATGCAAGATATTGAACAAAGACTTTTGTCCAGATTTAAATGGGGATTGTCAGCCGAGTTACAAAGACCCGACTACGAAACTAGAGTTTCAATATTAAAAAATAAGTTATTTAGGGACGGTATTGAAATTTCTGATGAAATAATAGATTTCGTTGCAAAAAATATTAAAATTAATGTTAGAGAATTAGAAGGTGCAATCATATCATTAATTGCTCAATCTTCTTTCAATAAAAAAGAAATAACATTAGAATTAGCTAAGCATGTAGTTGATAAATTTGTTAAAAATACCAAAAGAGAAGTTTCTATAGATTATATTCAAAAAATTGTTTCCGAATATTTCCAAATGGATGTTTCTACACTACAATCAAAAACAAGAAAACGTCACATAGTACAAGCAAGACAACTTGCAATGTTCTTTGCTAAAAAATTTACAAAAGCATCTTTAGCAAGTATTGGTTCTCAAATTGGACACAGAGATCACGCAACTGTTCTTCATGCATGCAAAACTGTTGACAATCTATCATTTACAGATAAGCAATTTAGAAAATATGTAGAAGACCTTTCAAAAAAGTTTACTATCTAAAATAATTTTAAGTTTCAATTTATGGAATATGGGTCCTTATACTTAATTCCAAATTATTTAGGAAAAAACTCTAATCATAATTTTGATGTTGACATCCGAAAAATAATAAAAGGAATAAATCATTTTATTTTTGAAAACGAGAAACCGGGTAGAGCTTTTATAAAAATTGTATGTCCAGAACAAAATCAATCAGAATTAATTATTAATACTTTAAATAAATTCACTGAAGAAGAATGTATTAAAAGTTTTTTAGATCCTTGTTTAAAAGGGTTAAATATGGGTTTAATTTCTGATGCTGGATGTCCCGGAATAGCTGACCCAGGTGCAAATATAGTTTCATTAGCACATGAACTAAAAATTAAAATAGTTCCTTTAGTTGGTCCTTCATCAATATTCTTAGCATTGATGGCATCAGGATTAAATGGTCAAAGCTTTAAATTTAATGGATACTTAGCTATTGATAAAAATGCTAGAAAAGAGCAAATAAAATTACTAGAAAAAAATTCTCTAAACACAACTCAAATTTTTATGGAAACACCATATAGGAATGATAATTTAGTTTCTGATTTAATAAAAATTTTGAAAGATTCGACAAGACTTTGTATTGCTACGGATATAACTTTAGAAAGTGAATTAGTTAAGACAGAAACAATTCAAAATTGGAAAAATAACATAATTAAATATAATAAAAGACCTTCAATATTTTTAATCCAAGCTATCTAAATTGTAGGCTTTCTAATTCCTTTAACAAATGATAAATCGAAATCTTTAAAATAATCGATATAAAAAGAAATAGAGGTCCCTAAAGCATCTTTAAAATTATCTTTACCATTACCTCTCAAGTATTTTTTCACATTACCAGGGCCTGACAGATGAGCAGCAGCTAAGATTCCAGATTCAGTAATTCTTGATCCATTTATTGTAGCTCCAACAAACCATTTGATATCCTTTCTCAAAATCCATTTATTTCTTTGGATATTTAGTAAAAAAACTTTTTCTTGTAATTCAGGGTCATTCAAAAAATTTGTACCGTTTCTTACTTTAAACATCTTTAAAGTACTTAAATTAAATTGGTATTTACCCATGTATCCAAACTTATTTACGCAGAAATACCTTCCTCCTGATTCTTTAAAAGCCAATAACTCTTTAAACCCGTTAAAGTCTTTTTTTAAATAAATAAAATTTTCTGAAAATTCATTTTTTTTAAGTGATACAGTATATTCTAAATTACTTAACGGAGTAACATTATTAGAATTTTTAAATACCGGTTTAAAAAAAGAGCTATTTAAAAAAAGTAGAATAAAAGAAACAATAATATTGGATAAATATTTTTTCAAAATAATTATATCACAGTTAAAAAAAATTTGCGCAAACATACATAAAATTTTAATTATCTGTAAATCAAATTATTATCTCTTAATCTTATTTTTCCTTAACCATGAAGTATATTGTCTTTTATTTCTATTGTGTTGTGAATTCGTATTTGCAAAAATATGATAACCAGGCCTGCTTACATCTGCAACAAAAAATAAATACTTATGATTTTCTAAATTTAAAACTGATTCAATAGAGCTTATATCTGGCATATAAATTGGACCTGGTGGTAAACCTATATTTCGATAAGTGTTATATGGAGATTTTATTCTCAGATCTTTGTACAAAACTCTTCTTATTTTTATGTCAAAACCTTTTTCTTGTTTAATTGTATAAATAACTGTTGGATCTGCCTGCAATTTCATTTTTTTCTTAAGTCTATTGTAATATACACCTGAAATAGTGGGTCTTTCATCCACTTTTGGGGTTTCCCTTTGAACAATTGATGCCAGAACAGAAACTTCAACAGGGCTTAAACCATAAGACTCTGCTTTGCTTATTCTTGATGAGTTCCAAAATAATTTAAATTCTTTTAGCATTTTATCTCTAAACTGATCTGCATTTGTGTTCCAATAAAATTCATATGTGTTTGGTACAAAAACAGCAAAAACAGAATGTTTATTTAAACTATTTTGAACTAAAAATTCTTTATTCATAAAAGATTCCATGAGACTTAAGCTATCTGTCTCAATTATTTTTGAGATCTTAGAAGCTAATACTTCTATTCTCTCAATATTATTAAAAGTGACTTTCACAGGAATATTGTTTGATCTTAGAGAATTAATAATATCGTTATTTGAAAAACCTTTTTTAATTTCATATTTACCTGCCTTAATATTACTTAAGTATTCTTTCTTTTTAGCTGCTTTAAAAAAAGTTATGGTATCTAATAAATATGGACTTAGTTGTTTTTTTAAGTTATCTAAACCTGTTCCAGTTGGAATATATAAATAAATTTTTTCATTTTCAAAACTTGTGTTTTCTAAATAAAAAGTCTTGTAATTATTATATAAGAACACAAAAGCAAGAAACAAAAAACTACCTAATCCAAATCTTATTACAATATTATAATAATATTTATTTTTCAATTATTTAAATTTCTATATATCCCTCATATACCAATACTACACTACCTGATAGGATGATTTTTTCAAAGCCATTTTCTTTAGGCTTAAATTCTACATTTAAAGTACCACCTTTTGTTTTAATTTTTACTTTTTTCAAATTAGTTAATCCTAATTTATGCATAGCTAAAGCTACAGCTGTAACACCTGTTCCGCATGATAAAGTTTCATTTTCAACTCCTCTTTCATATGTCCTAACATAGAACTCTGAATCTGAGATTACTTTTACAAAATTTACATTAACTCCTTCTTTTTTAAATTTAGAACTATTTCTAATTTTAATTCCATGATCAAATACATTAAAATTATCTAATTCGTCTATAATCTGTATATAATGTGGAGAACCTGTATCAAGAAAAAGATCATTTCCAAAATATTTAACGTTTTTCACATCTTTCATAGAAAGAAAAACTAAGCCACCTCGAATAGTTGCAGAATGATTTCCGTCAAATGCCCCGAAAGTTGCTTCATTATCAATAATACTATTGTTTTGAGCAAACTTAACAGAGCATCTTGCTCCATTGCCACACATAGACCCTAAACTTCCATCAGAGTTAAAATATAACATTTCAAAATCAGTTCTTTCAGAGGGATTTATAAGGATTAAACCATCAGAACCAATACCAAATTTTCGGTTACATAAACGATTAATTAAACTCTTATCTTTAACTGGAAAATTCAAAGCCTTATTATTTATAATAATAAAATCATTTCCTGTACCTTGATATTTTTGAAATTTAATTTTCATAGTAATAATTTACGAAGATAAAAAAAAGTAGATGTTGTTAAAATGTAGTTAAAATATAATTTTCTATTATTTAAAAAATTAATTTTGTATTAAAATTCAATAAAATGAAAAAAATAATTTATTCTTTAACAATTTCTATTTTTGGTGGTATTACTGCCCTATTTATTCACAATTTAAATTTTAACCACAATGAATTAAATTATAATGAGACATATGAATTAATTAAAAAAGAGTTTTTATCTAAAAATAATTCTGTTAATATTTCCTATGACCCTAGTCCATCAATAAAGTCTAATTCTAATATTGATTTTACATTAGCTGCTGAAAAAACAATTCACACTGTAGTACATGTTAAAAATACTAGTATTTCAAATGGGTCTTCATCAATGTGGGACTATTTTAATAACAATCAAAGTGATAGGACTAGAGTTGGAATGGGTTCAGGAGTTATAATTTCCAAAGATGGCTATATAATTACAAATAATCACGTAATTGAAAATGCCTCCACCATAGAAATAACTACAAACAACAATAAAACCTACAAAGCTAGTTTGGTGGGTTCTGACGAAATTGCAGACATAGCAGTATTAAAAATTGATAGCAATGAAATATTTCCTTACCTAAGATTTGCAGATTCAGATCAAACGAAAATTGGAGAATGGGTTTTGGCTGTAGGCAATCCATTTAATTTAACCTCTACAGTAACCGCAGGAATTATAAGTGCAAAGTCCCGTGATTTAAATGACTATGACACTAAAAATCAATCATTTATCCAAACAGATGCAGCGGTCAACTCTGGTAATAGTGGCGGGGCTCTTGTTAATGCAAAAGGAGATTTAATCGGAATAAATACAGCCATTACAAGTGGAACTGGAGGATTTGTGGGTTATTCTTTTGCTGTTCCCAGTAATGTAGCAAGAAAGATATTTGAAGATATTATTGAATTTGGAGACGTTCAAAAAGGGTTACTCGGAGTTACTGGATTTGGTTTAAATTCTAGAAATGCTGATCAATTAGACATATCATTAACTGAAGGATTTTATGTAAATGATGTAGATCCATCTATGGGGGCAGCGCTTGCAGGAATTAAGAAAGGAGATGTTATTTTAAGTTTAGATAAATTAGAAATAAATAAATTTTCAGATCTGTCTGGGTATTTAAGTACCAAAAGACCTGGAGATGAAGTATTAGTAGGGATTGTTAGAAATAATGAAACCTTTAGGCTAAAAGTTACATTAGAAAAAAATGAGAATGTTGAATTTTACGGAATGCAGTTAAAAAATATGTCAAAAGAAGAATTAGAAGATTTTAATTTGAATAACGGAGTAAAAGTTTTGAATCATAGAAATAATACATTATTTAGAATGGGGATTGCGCCAGGATATGTCTTAACCGAAATCAATGGAGAAGAAATTAATAATACAGGAGATATTTCTAAACTCGATGAAGAATTAAAAATTAGTCAAATTACTTTTGTTAGTCCTCAAGGTGAAAAAGAAAGGTTAATATTTGAATAAATTATGATAAGAATAGATATAATAAGTGTTTTGCCTAAATTAATTGAAAGTCCTTTTAATGCATCTATTATAAAACGAGCTATTGAAAAAAATATAGTAGAAATTAATTTCCACGATTTAAAAGATTATGGATCTAAGAAAAGAAAGCAAGTCGATGATTACCAATTTGGAGGTGGGTCTGGAATGGTAATGATGATTGAACCAATAAAAAAATGTATTGATACTTTAAAAAAGAAAAGAGATTACAAAGAAATTATTTATATGACACCTGATGCAGAAATATTAAATCAAAAAATAGCAAATAAGTTATCTGTTGATGGAAACTTAATTATTCTTTGTGGCCATTATAAGGGAGTAGATCAAAGAGTAAGAGATAATTTAATAACAATGGAAATATCCATTGGGGATTATGTGCTGTCTGGTGGAGAACTCCCTGCAGCAGTATTATGTGATTCCGTAATTAGATTAATTCCTGGTGTATTAGGTGACGAAACATCCGCGCTGAGTGATTCTTTTCAAGATGGAATACTAGCTCCTCCAGTATATACAAGACCTGCAAATTTTGAAAACATAAAAGTTCCAGAAATTTTACTCTCTGGAAATAAAGCTAAAATTGAAACCTGGAGAGAAGAAAAGGCTTTAGAAAGAACAAAAAAAATTCGACCAAATCTTTTTAATTAGCTAAATTTCTTTGAAAGAAAAAAAAATAGTAAATTTGCAATCCATTTGATATAACCGCTGACGATAATCGTGAATGTTGTAACATTTAATTTAAAATTTACAAAATGGAATCTTTAGTTAAATTCGTACAAGATGAATTTGTTACAAAAAAAGAAATACCAAACTTCAAATCTGGTGATACAATAACTATTTTTTATGAAATTAGAGAAGGGGAAAAAGTTCGTACTCAGTTTTTTAAAGGAGTAGTTATACAAATAAAAGGAACTGGCTTAACCAAAACTTTTACAATCAGAAAAATGTCTGGCACAATTGGAATTGAAAGAATTTTTCCACTCAATTTGCCAACAATTCAAAAAATAGAAATTAACAAAAGAGGTAAAGTAAGAAGATCTAGAATATTTTATTTTAGAGATTTGAGAGGTAAAAAAGCTAGAATAAAAGAAATTAAAATTTAATTTCACTACTTTTTTATGAAAAAAATTGTCGTTAAAAATCCAGTAGTAGAACTAGATGGTGATGAAATGACCAGAATAATCTGGGATTTCATTAAAACTAAACTTATTCTTCCTTATTTAGAAATTGATATTAAATATTATGATCTTGGAGTAAAAAATAGAGATTTTACTGATGATCAAATTACAATTGATTCTGCTGAGGCAATCAAAAAATATAATGTAGGAATTAAATGCGCTACTATTACACCTGATGAGGATAGAGTTAAGGAATTTACTCTGAAAAAAATGTGGAGATCTCCTAATGGTACTATTAGAAATATTGTTGGAGGTACTGTATTTAGAGAGCCTATTATAATGAATAATGTTCCAAGGTATGTTCAAGGATGGATTAAACCTATCTGTATAGGAAGACATGCTTTTGGAGATCAGTATAAGGCTACTGATATTGTTACCCACGGTAAAGGAAAACTTACGATGACTTTTACTCCTGAGAATGGCGAACCTGTAAAATCATGGGAAGTTTATAATTTTCAAGAAGATGGAGTTGCAATGAGTATGTATAATATAGATTCTTCAATTTTTGGCTTTGCTAGATCTTGTATGAATCAAGCTTTAACAAAAAACTGGCCTTTATATTTATCCACAAAAAATACTATTTTAAAAGCTTATGATGGTAGATTTAAAGATATCTTTCAAGAAGTTTATACTACTGAATTCATAGATAAGTTTGAAAAAGCTGGTATTACTTATGAACATAGATTAATTGATGATATGGTTGCAGCAGCAATGAAATGGAATGGTGGGTTTGTTTGGGCATGTAAAAATTATGATGGTGATGTTCAATCAGATACCGTTGCACAAGGTTTTGGTTCGTTAGGACTAATGACCTCTACACTTATTACACCTGACGGTAAAACTATGGAAGCTGAAGCTGCCCATGGAACCGTAACTAGACATTACAGAGAACACAAGAAAGGTAATGAAACATCCACCAACCCAATTGCATCTATATTTGCGTGGTCAAGAGGCCTTGCTCACAGAGGAAAATTAGACAACAACGCTGAGTTAGTAAGTTTTTGTAAAAATCTTGAATCAGTTTGTATTGAAACTGTTGAAAGTGGAAAAATGACCAAAGACCTTGCTGTTTTAATTCACGGAAATGAGTTAAATAGATCTCACTATTTAAATACACAAGAATTCTTAGATTGTATTAAATATAACTTAGATTCAAAAATTAATTAATTTTAATTTAATTACACGGCATGATTATTGTTGTTGCATCTATAATTAATTGGTTTATGTGTCGCTTAAAATCATCTCATTTAAAGTTAATATTATTAATTTTTTCATTCATAAGCTATTCTCAAGAAAACTTTACTTTAAATGGTTATATTTTAGACGAAAACAGTAATGAATCCATAATTGGAGCGAACATTATTATTCCAAATATTAATAGTGGAACAATTACAAATACTTACGGTTTTTTTTCAATTACAATTCCAAAGGGGAACTATGAAATTCAAATAAGCTCTCTTGGATATAAAAACATTACAACAAAAATAGACCTTATAAAAAATATCAATACCACATTTTTCTTAAGTGAAAATATAGAAAATTTAGAAGAAGTTATTTTAGTGAAGGACATTGAAGAGATAGATATAACAAAACCTATAATGAGTTTAAGTGTTTTATCTTATCAAACTATAAAACAAACCCCTGTTTTATTTGGAGAATCAGATGTCTTAAAAACAATACAGTTATTGCCCGGTGTATCAAATGCTGGTGAGGGTACTGGAGGATTTAATGTAAGAGGAGGGGCAGCCGATCAAAATTTAATTTTGTTTGATGAAGCCATTATATACAGTTCATCACACTTATTTGGTTTATTTTCTATTTTTAATTCTGATGCAATTAAAGAGATTAAACTCTTTAAAGGAGGTATACCGTCTTCTTATGGCGGAAGACTTTCATCTGTGCTAGATGTTTATCAAAAAGATGGTAATAGTAAAGAACATAAATTAAGCGGTGGGATTGGAGTGATTTCTAGTAGATTATTGGGTGAAGGTCCAATAAAGAAAAATAAAGGTTCTTATTTAATTGCAACAAGAGGTTCTTACGCTCACCTATTCTTGAAATTTACAGATATCGAAAACGTTGCATACTTTTATGATATTAACAGTAAATTAAATTATAAACTAAATAATAAAAATACTATATTTTTTTCAGGATATTTTGGTAGAGATAAATTTAAACTTAATAATACATTTTCTAATACTTACGGAAACTCAACATTTAACCTTAGATGGAATCATTTAATTAATGAAAAAACATTTTCCAATACTTCATTAATTTTTAGTGATTATTATTACGGTTTAACATTAGATTTCATTGGATTCGATTGGGACTCAGGAATTAAAAACCTAAACATAAAGTATGATTTAAAAAATTATTACTCTAACAACATACAATTCAATTATGGATTAAACTCTATTTATTATGAATTTAACCCAGGTGAAATAAAACCTATTAATGAATCTGGAATTAATTATACGAAACTTCATAGAAAATTTGCTATGGAGAACGCAGCATATTTTGATGTAATTCACAAGGTTTCTTCAAATGTATCAATGAGATATGGGTTTAGATTAAATCAATTTTTAAGATTTAAACAAAATGGTCTAAATAGATATTTAAACGATAATCCTGTGATTTTTAATCAAAATTTAGGTATTTATAAGCAAGCTGAAATAATTGGAGAATACCTAAATCCTGATAATTCAAAAACTATTAAATCCTTTTATAATTTCGAGCCAAGATTTAATATTTCATATAATTTTAATAATCAATCTATTAAAGCAAGTTACAATAGACTAAATCAGTACATTCATTTAATATCTAATACAAATGCTCCAGCTCCTCTAGATGTTTGGGCTCCGAGCGGACCATACTTAAAACCTCAAAAATTAGATCAAATTGCTTTAGGTTACCACACTAAATTAAAAAATAACAATAAAATAGAGACCGAAGTTTTTTACAAAAAAATTAAAAATAGACTCGATTATATTAATGGAGCAGATTTGGTTGCTAATGAGGCAATTGAAAGAGTATTACTTAATGGGGAAGCAAGAGCATATGGAATAGAGTTTTTGTATAAGAAAAACAAGGGACGTCATAACTTTTGGATAGCTTATACTTACTCTAAATCAGAGCAAAAAACAATAGGAAGAAACTCAATTGAAACTGGAATAAATATGGGAAATTGGTACAACACGCCCTATGATAAAACACATGATTTTAGCTTTGTTTCTAATTATAAATTAAATGAAAAATTAACATTGAATACCAATTTCATATTTCAAACAGGCCAACCTACAACTTACCCAATAGGTCAGTATACTTATATGGACCTAAATGTACCTAATTATGGTGCACGAAATTCAAACAGACTTCCAAACTACCATAGACTTGATGTCTCACTAACTCTAATTCCTAATAAAAATAAAAAAAGAGATTATAAAAGCGAATGGGTATTTGGAATTTATAATATTTATAACAGGGAAAATGCAAATTCTATAACATTTCAACAAAACGAAAAAACATTAAAAAATGAAGCAATTCAATTATCTATTTTTGGAATTGTTCCAAGTATTTCTTATAATTTTAATTTTTAAATGAAAAAATATTTTTTTTATATAATAATTATAATATTCTTTAGCTGTGAAAAAGTTATCACAGTTGAATCAGATTATTCCGATGAAAGAATTGTTTTCGATGCGTCCATTTTTAAAAATATAAATGAAAATTTTGCAACTGCAATAGTAAAAGTGAATAAAACTGCTCCATATTTCGGCGAAAATAATACGGAAATCGGTAATGCAAATGTTTATATCAAAACTAAAAATGGAAATATTGATTTAGATTATAATTCTAAAAAAAAATATTATATTAAAACAATTAATGATATAAAATATGAGGAAGATTACGAATTCCTCGTTAAATATGATGAACAAAATTATTATTCTACAGAAAAATTAATTCAAATTCCTGGGATTGAGTCTGTAGAATTTGGAGAAAGAAAATCACTTAAAAAAGATGAAATTGAATTACTTGTAACTTTTACTGATCCTAAAGGAATTGGAGACTTTTATCTTTGGAGATTTGGACCTAGAGGAGATGGGGAAAAGTATGATTATTTAGTTTCTAAAGATCTTTATACCGATGGAAATCAATTCACTTTTTCTTTTTTTATAGATAAGACTGAGTATTTCCAAAAAAATGATTTTGTTATTGTTGAAATGACTGGTCTTACAGAAGAAGGTTTTAATTATCTTAATGTACTGACAGCACAAGCTGGAGCACAAAATGGGAGGCCTTTTTCCTCAGCAAGCTCAATTGTTAGAGGAAATATTATAAATCAATCTGATTTTGAAAAATTTCCACTTGGATACTATAGAGTTTCTGAAATTGATTATTTTAGTTTGTCAAAAAAAGATGCACCTGATGGACTTTTTGATTAAAAAATAATTAATGAGCTTTGATAAAATAACGGAATCTGACTCTAAATACGATGACTTAGAAAAAAAGTCTGTCAACCAACTTTTAGAAATTATAAACCGAGAAGACCATTCTGTTGCAAGTTCTGTTCAAAAAGTAATTCCTAAAATAAACAAACTCGTAAATAAAGTTATTTCTCAAATAGAAAGCGGAGGAAGACTTTTTTATATTGGTTCAGGCACTAGTGGAAGGTTAGGCATAATAGATGCTTCCGAATGCCCTCCAACCTTTGGAGTGAGTCCAGATTTAGTTGTTGGCATTATTGCAGGAGGGGACAAAGCAATAAGAAATAGTATTGAAAATGCAGAAGATAAATTAGATCAAGGTTGGAAAGATCTTCTAGAATATAATATTTCTAGTAAAGATTTTGTTATTGGAATTGCTGCTTCAGGCACTACTCCCTATGTAATTGGCGCACTAGATAATTGTAATGAAAATAAAATTCCAACAGGATGTATAACTTGTAATCCTGGTAGTACAATTTCATTAATTTCTGATTATCCAATTGAAACCACTGTAGGTCCAGAAGTTATAACTGGGAGCTCAAGAATGAAGGCTGGTACAGCTCAAAAACTAATTTTAAATATGATTTCAAGTTCAGTTATGATTAAATTAGGTCATATTAAAGGCAACAAAATGATAGATATGCAACTAACTAATAAAAAACTTTTAAACAGAGGAACTTTTATGGTTATGAAAGCACTTAATATATCTCAACTTAAAGCATCTATACTTTTAAAAAAATATAAAGGAATCAGAAAAGCTATAAAAATGTATAAAAATGAAGTCTAATCTTTTAAAAAAGGGATTCAAAAATATTTTTTTATCACTTTTTTTAATGTTTATTGGTCCTACTTTACTCTTTCAATCATTTAAAAATCAAGACCACCCTTGGTTTGAAGGAGTATTGTCTTTTAGCATTTTAATATGTGTTTTTTCTATATTTTTTGGAGTAAAAGGATTAAAAAACATAATGAATTCAATTTTTCAAAAAAAAAGAAAGTAATGTTGCTAACTAATTCAATGATCTTATATTTGTTATTATTACTAATAAAATCAAATGATTGAAATTACTTTTCCTGACGGAGCTTCAAGATCATATGAAATAAACTCAAGTCCACATGATATCGCTAATTCTATAAGTGAAGGGTTAGCAAGAAACGTAATATCTGCTAATTTCAATAACAAAACAATTGAAACAACAACTAAACTTACTGAAAGTGGAAAGCTTGTATTTTACACATGGAATGACTCCGAAGGAAAAAAAGCTTTTTGGCATTCTTCTGCCCATATATTAGCACAAGTTCTTGAAGAGTTTTATTCTGGAATAAAACTAACAATTGGTCCAGCTATATCCAATGGATTTTATTATGATGTTGATTTTGGAGACAAAATCATGTCCGAAAAAGATTTCCCTAAGATTGAAAAAAGAATGATAGAAATATCTAGAGCAAAACATCAGTTTGAATTAAAATCAAAATCAAAAAAAGATGCTCTAGATTATTATAAAAAACTAGGTAATGATTATAAAGTTGAGATAATAGATGATTTAGAAGATGGCACTATTACTTTTTGTAACCATGATAATTTTACAGATTTATGTCGAGGAGGACATTTACCTAACACCGGTTTTATCAAAGCGGTAAAATTATTGAGTGTAGCGGGTGCTTATTGGAGAGCAGATCAAAATAAAAAACAATTAACTAGAGTTTATGGAATTTCCTTCCCAAAGCAAAAAGAACTTACAGAGTATCTTAATTTGCTAGAGGAAGCTAAAAAAAGAGACCATAGAAAACTAGGAAAGCAATTAGAGTTATTTACATTTTCTAGTAAAGTTGGTCAGGGCTTACCACTTTGGCTTCCTAAAGGAGCTGAACTTAGAGATAGGTTAGAATCTTTTCTTAAAAAAGCTCAAAAAAAAGCAGGATATAAACAAGTCATTTCTCCTCACATTGGAAATAAAGAACTTTACGAAACATCTGGACATTATCAAAAATATGGTGAAAGTAGTTTTCAACCTATTTCTACTCCAAATGAAGGGGAGGAATTTTTATTAAAACCCATGAATTGTCCACATCACTGCGAAATCTTTAATGCAAAACAATGGAGTTATAAAGAACTTCCTGTAAGGTATGCAGAGTTTGGTACAGTTTATAGGTATGAACAAAGCGGAGAACTTCATGGTTTGACAAGAGTTAGAGGGTTTACTCAAGACGATGCACACATTTTTTGTACTCAGGATCAGCTGAATTCTGAATTTAAAAATGTAATTGATTTGGTTCTATACGTATTCCAGTCTCTTGGTTTTGAAAATTTTACAGCCCAAGTATCGCTGAGAGATCCAAATAATAAAGAAAAATATATAGGAACTGACGAGGTTTGGGAAACTGCAGAGAATGCAATTATTAATGCTACTGAAGAAAAAAATATTAAATACAAAATAGAATACGGAGAAGCAGCATTTTATGGTCCTAAACTTGATTTTATGGTTAAAGATGCTATTGGAAGAGAATGGCAATTGGGAACTATTCAAGTCGATTACAACCTTCCTGAAAGGTTTGAATTAAGTTATGTTGATAGTGAAAATAAAATACAACGACCTGTAATGATTCATAGAGCACCTTTTGGAAGTATGGAAAGATTTATTGCTATTTTAATAGAACATACTGGAGGAAATTTTCCTTTATGGTTGACCTCGAATCAAATAATACTAATCCCTGTTGGAGAAAAACATAAAAAATACACTAAAAAAGTTTTAAGTTTACTAGAAAATGACGAAATTCGCGCACTTGCTGATACCAGAAATGAAACAGTTGGTAAGAAAATTAGAGAATCTGAATTACAAAAGATACCATTTATGATAATAATTGGTGATGAGGAGGAAAAAAATAATATGTTTTCAATCAGAGGACATGGTGGAAAAGATTTTGGAACCAAAAATATTAAAGAGTTAATACATTTCATTAATCAAAAAGCCAATGAAACAATAAAAGAATTTAAATTAATTTAAATATACAGCTATAGCAATTCGTAGAAAAAGAAGCAGACAACCTGCTAGAATAATTAAACAAAATCCACATAAAATTAATGAGGATATTAGAGCTAATGAGTTAAGACTTGTAGGTGATAATGTTGAAGTTGGAATTTATAATTTAAGCAAAGCTTTAGAAATCGCTAAAAATCTAGAATTAGATTTAGTAGAAATTTCGCCAAAGGCTACTCCACCAGTTTGCAAAATAATGGAGTACAAGAAGTTTTTATATGAACAAAAGAAAAGAGAAAAAATTATAAAATCTAAATCTACTAAAGTAATAGTTAAAGAAATAAGGTTTGGCCCTAACACAGATGAGCATGATTATGAATTTAAGAAAAAACATGGAATTAAATTCTTAAAAGAAGGTGCAAAATTAAAAGCATTTGTCTTTTTTAAGGGAAGATCTATCATTTTTAAAGAGAAAGGCCAAATATTATTATTGAAATTAGCTCAAGAATTAGAAGAATATGGAAAAGTTGAGTCTCTTCCCACTATGGAAGGAAAAAAAATGATTATGTTTGTTGCCCCAAAGAAATAAAAATAATTTAGAAGTTAGAATTATGCCTAAAATGAAAACAAAATCTAGTGCTAAAAAAAGATTTAAAGTAACTGGAACAGGAAAAATTAAAAGAAAGCATGCTTTCAAGAGTCATATATTGACAAAAAAATCTAAAAAGAGGAAGTTAGCACTTACTCATTCAACACTTGTTCATGAAAGTGATAGTGACAATATTAAAAAGCAATTACGTTTGAAATAACGGTTTATTATAAAAGTTTAACCAAGAAAAAGGCATTTAAAGTTCATTAATTGACGCCCAATCTAAAAAATTAAATTATGCCAAGATCAGTAAATTCTGTAGCTTCTAGGAAGAGAAGAAAAAAAATATTAAAACAAGCAAAAGGTTATTTCGGAAGAAGAAAAAATGTTTGGACTGTAGCTAAAAATGCAGTTGAAAAGGGTTTAACTTATGCTTATAGAGATAGAAAAAACAAAAAAAGAACTTTCAGAGCGTTATGGATTATAAGAATAAATGCTGGAGCTAGACTTCACGGCTTATCTTACTCTGAACTAATGTTTAAATTAAAAGAAAGTAACATTAATTTTAACAGAAAAGTTCTTGCTGATTTAGCAATGAACAATCCAGAAGCTTTTACTGAAATAGTAAATAAAGTAAAGTAAAAATCAAAAGGGCATATCTTCGTCTTCTTCACGATAACTACCACTTTCAAATGCTTGATCTGGATTAACCTTTAAATTATCTTGATTAATCTTGGATTGATATTCAAAAGGTGAATCAAAATTATCTAAGTTTTCAAATTTACCTAAAGTAGAAATAAATTTAAGTCTAACATTACTTAAACCTCCATTTCTATGTTTAGCCACAATAAATTCAGCTTGACCAGTTGATGGAGTTCTTTCTTCATCGTCCCATTCATCAATTTTATAATATTCAGGTCTATAAATAAATGATACAATATCAGCATCTTGTTCAATTGCACCTGATTCTCTTAAATCAGAAAGAATAGGTCTTTTGCTACCTCCTCTTGTTTCAACTGCTCTCGAAAGTTGAGATAATGCTATAACAGGAATATTTAATTCTTTTGCCAATGCCTTCAAGTTTCTTGAAATAGTAGAAATTTCTTGTTCTCTGTTACCATTTTTATTGCTTCCACCAGCTGTCATTAGTTGTAAATAATCAATAACAATTAATTTAATTCCATATTGAGATGACAACCTTCTTGCTTTTGCCCTTAAATCAAAAATTGATAAGGAGGGTGTGTCGTCTATATATAGAGGAGCATTTTCTAATGAGGAAACTTTTACATTTAATTGTTCCCATTCAAATTTTTCCAAATTTCCTGTTCTTAACTTTTCTGAAGACAAGCCTGTTTCAGATGAAATTAATCTTGTTATAAGTTGAATTGAAGACATTTCTAAAGAAAAGAAAGCTACTGGAATATTTTTAGCTACAGCCATATTTCTAGCCATAGATAAAGTTAAAGCTGTTTTTCCCATCCCTGGTCTAGCTGCAATAATAACTAAATCACTAGGTTGCCATCCAGATGTTAATTTATCAACATCCGTAAATCCTGAGGGAACCCCACTAAGACCATCTTTATTTGAAATTTCTTCTATTTTCTTTTTTGCTTGTATAACTAAACTTTGTGCTGTCTCAGTAGATTTTTTAATGTTTCCTTGTGTTACATCATATAATTTAGATTCAGCAGTATCTAAAAGATTGAAAACATCTTGAGTTTCATCATAAGAATCTTCAATTATTTCAGTTGATATCTTTATCAAACTTCTTTGAATATACTTTTGTAATATTATCCTCGCATGGTATTCAATATGAGCAGACGAGGAAACTTTTTGAGTTAGTTGAACTAGATAATAGTCTCCACCAACTTTATCAAGTTTACCTTCTGTTCTTAATTTAGCGGAAACTGTTAATAAATCAATAGGTTCTGTATTTTCAAATAATTTAACTATTGCTTCAAAAATAAATTGATGAGATTCTTTATAAAATGCGCTAGGATGTAAAATATCAATTACTGCATCAACTCCTTTTTTATCAATCATCATTGCACCTAAAACAACTTCTTCTAAGTCCAATGCTTGAGGAGGTATTTTTCCTCTCTCAAATGAAACTACAGTTGTTTTTTTATTTGATCTTTCAAAAAGAGGTTTTGCTTTATCCATGTTGCTAACTTAATAAAACAAAATTCTAGACTACGAAAATTAACTTATTTAAAACAAACAATATATTGTTAACAAAGAAAAAAAATTGTTAATATCTAAAAGATTTAGGAATTATAAACTCCCATAGAAATAAACTTTTCAGCTCTTTCTTCTAATAAATTATCTAATTTTTTTTCTTTTAAAGAATTAAATGAATTTAAGATAGCATTTTTTACATTATTGAATGTTTTTTCTCTATCTCTGTGTGCTCCTCCTAAAGGTTCAGGAATTATTTTATCAATTAAATTATTTTTTTTCATATCGTTAGGAGTTAGTTTCAAAGCTTCTGCTGCCTTTTCTTTATAATCCCAACTTCTCCATAAAATTGATGAACATGATTCAGGTGAAATAACAGAATACCATGTGTTTTCCAACATCATTACGTGGTCTCCAATTCCAATACCTAATGCACCTCCAGAGGCACCTTCACCAATAACAATAGAAATTATCTGAGTTTTTAACTTAAACATTTCAAATAAATTTTTGGCTATGGCTTCTCCTTGCCCTCTTTCTTCAGCTTCTAAACCAGGGTATGCGCCAGGTGTATCTATTAAAGTTAAAACAGGAATATTGAATTTTTCAGCTGACTTCATTAATCGCAAAGCTTTTCTATAACCTTCTGGATTTGACATTCCAAAATTTCTAAATTGTCTTGTTTTAGTATTATATCCTTTTTGCTGCCCTATAAACATAAATGTTTGATCATCAATTTTTCCAAGACCACCTACCATAGCTTTATCATCTTTAATATTTCTGTCTCCATGAAGCTCTAGAAAGGTATCATTTGTTAAAGCTTTGATATAATCTAAGGTATAGGGCCTAGATGGATGTCTAGATAACTGTACTCTTTGCCATGGAGAGATATTTTTATATATATCTTTTTTAGTTGTTTTAATTTTTTCGAGCAACTTTTTACAAGTTTCTGAAACATCAATCTCACTTTTGTCTCCTATTAACTTACATTCGTTAAGTTGATCTTCTAAATCTTTTAAAGGTATCTCAAAATCTAAATATTCCATAATACATCAAAAATTAAATATCAAATATAAAATAATAAATTACACTAAATTATTTATCTCGTAACTTCATAATTCCATTTAAAATTACAGATGTAAAAATCAATAAAAACCCAATATAAAATTCATATGACATATTTTCAGATTCATTTAAGAAAATAATAGCCAATACTATTCCATATATGGGTTCCATATTAATTGAAAGCATCACTGAATATGGACTTAAATGCTTCATCACCTCAACTGAAATAACAAATGCATACGCAGTACAAATAGTTCCTAAAATAAAAAGCCACACTAAGTCATCTCTCTTTAATAATAGGAGATCTATATCAAAATCATTATTCATAATTAATAATATAGAGACTGTTATAAAACCACCCAAAAGCTCATAAAATGAAATAGTGAAAGAAGATATCTTACCAATTAATTTACCATTAAACAAAGTAAAAAATACACTTAAAATAACTGAGCATAAAGCATAAAGAATTCCTTCTAAATAATGAAATTGAGTTTTAAAAATAATTGCTGTGCCTAAAACTACCAAAAGTCCTAAACCTACCTCATATAAAATTATTTTTCTTTTATAAATAATAGGCTCTAAAAAAGAAGTTATAAAAGCTCCCAATGATAAAATAGAAAGTGTGATAGAAACATTTGATACTTTTATTGCTTTAAAAAAGAAAACCCAATGCAAAGAGATAATTAAACCACAAAAAAACAACTTGACTAAAATATTTTTAGAAATATTTAACTTTTTATTTAACAAAGGTGCCAAGAATAGTAAAGATATAGTTGCAATTAACATTCTATACCAAACAAGCTTTAATGAATCAACGGAAATTAAAGAACCTAAAATAGCAGTAAAACCAAATACAAAGACAATAAAGTGAAAGTGAATTAGACTTTTTAATTTATTTTTTTGCATATTTTAAAAAATAAATTGATAGAAATAGAAAAATAAAATTCGGAATCCAAGCTCCCAAAAATGGAGAAAGACCTGAATTAACAACCATCACAGAAAAAAATTTGTCAAAAAAAACAAAAGTAAATGCCATAATAATTCCAAATGCTAAATTTACTCCCATACCTTCTCTTTTTTTAAACGAAGAAGCTGAAACAGCCAATAAAGTAAGAATGAATGTTGAAACGGGAAGACTCCACCTTTTATGTCTTGCTAACAAATGATTATTTATTAGAGGAGAACCACTTTCTTTCTCTTGTTTAATAAATTTATTTAATTCAAAAAAATTCTGAGTTTCTGCCATATAATTAACAGATGAAAGTTCATTGATTTTAAATGGGAAAATAGTGTCTAAAATTCTTTTAGATTCAATAAATTGATTTTCACCAATAAAACTTCTTTTAAAATAGTCAGTCAATCTAAAAATACTATCCTCTTCAATCCATCTTATATTTCTTGCACTTATTTTATATAATAAATTATTTTTATCAAAATGTTCATAAGAAAAATCATAGGCTAATTCTCTTGTTGGATTATAACTACTTACATATACAAAATCATTATCGTTAATTTGTTTATATATTTTAGTAGTTTCTCTTATTTTTTTTCCTTTTAAAAAATATTTATAGTAAAACTCATTATAATTTTTATTTTTTTCTGGTACAATAAACATTCCTGAATATAAAGCAAGAAAAAATATTAAAGTTGCTGCAATCATAAAAGGTCTCAAATATCTATTAAAAGATATTCCCGAACTTAATATGGCTATTACTTCAGAATTATTAGCAATTTTTGAAGTAAACCATATAACAGAAAGAAAAACAAAAAGAGGATAAAGAGTGTTTCCAAAATACCAAATAAAATCTAAATAATAATTAATAATTTCTGAAAAAGGAACATCAAATTCTTTTAATTTATCTATTTTTTCAGAAAGATCAACTAAAATTCCAATAGGAATGAAAAGTAAAAGCATTGTAATAAACGTACTTAAATACTTTACAATAATATATTTATCTAATATTTTCAACTTTATAATCTATTATTCATTTTTTTAACCATCATAGACTTCCAAACAGAAAAAGTTTCATCAATTATTTTTAGTCTAGCCTCTTTAACTAACCAAATATAAAAAGCTAAATTGTGAATTGTCGCAATTTGTCGACCCAATGCTTCTTTTGTTGAAAAAAGATGACTTAAATATGCTTTAGAATAACTTAAATCAACAAAAGAATAATTGCCAGAATCAATTACATTAAAATCCTCTTTCCATTTTTTATTCTTAATATTAATTGTTCCATCTGCTGTGAATAACATACCATTTCTAGCATTTCTAGATGGCATTACGCAATCGAACATGTCAACGCCTAGTGCAATATTTTCTAATAAATTTATTGGTGTTCCAACTCCCATTAAATATCTTGGTTTATTTTCAGGAAGTATATTACACACTACTTCTGTCATTCCATACATTTCATCCGCAGGTTCTCCTACTGAAAGTCCACCAATAGCATTCCCCTCAGCTTCAATATTAGCTACAAATTCTGCTGATTCTGCTCTTAAATCTTTAAAGGTACTACCTTGTATAATTGGAAATAAAGTTTGAGAATAATCATAAATGGGTGTAGATTTATTAAACTCTTTAACACATCTTTTCAACCATCTATGTGTCATATTCATAGAGTTTTTTGCATAATTATAATCACAAGGGTATGGTGTACACTCATCAAAAGCCATGATTATATCTGCACCTATAGATTTTTGAATTTTAATTGCTCTTTCAGGTGAAAAAAAATGATAAGAACCATCAATATGAGACTTAAATTCCACTCCTTCTTCTTTAATTTTCCTGTTATTTGATAAAGAATATACTTGATAACCCCCACTATCAGTTAAAATATTTCTGTCCCAATTCATAAATTTGTGAATCCCTCCTGCTTTTTCAATGATATTTTCACCAGGCCTTAAATACAAATGATATGTATTTCCAAGAATTATATCAGGATTAATTTCATCTTTAAGATCTCTTTGATGAACGCCTTTAACAGTTGCAGAAGTGCCAACAGGCATAAAAATCGGAGTATTGATAACGCCATGATCAGTTTTGATTGTTCCTGCTCTTGCTTTAGTATTTGGGTCTTTAAAATTTAAATTAAAAATCATATAATAAATTTATCAAATATAATCATCTACCCTTTAAAAAAAACCTTAACAATTGTTAATTAATTATGGATTTAAATGTATTAAACTGTTTGTATTGAAAATAGTTTATAAGTATTTTTATCTGACAAAATATTAAATATGAATGTTAATTTAAATCATCTTTCAACACAAATTAGAAGAGATATTTTAAGAATGGTACATCAAGTAAGTTCGGGACACCCTGGTGGATCTTTAGGGTGTGTAGAATTTTTTACTGTTCTTTATTTTAAAATAATGAATATTGATTTGAATTTCAATATGAATGGTTCAAATGAAGATTTATTTTTTCTTTCAAATGGCCACATATCTCCTGTTTTCTATAGTACGTTATCTAGAAGAGGCTATTTTCCCATTTCAGAACTAAATACTTTTAGAAAAATAAATTCGAGATTACAGGGCCACCCAACTACTCACGAAGGTCTTCCTGGCATAAGAATTGCTAGTGGATCACTTGGACAAGGAATGTCTGTTTCTATTGGAGCCGCTTTAAGTAAAAAACTAAATAAAGATAAAAGTACAGTTTTTGCCTTGTTAGGTGATGGTGAACTTCAGGAAGGACAAAATTGGGAAGCAATTATGTTTGCTTCTGCAAAAAAAGTAGATAATTTAATAGTTACCATTGATTTAAATGGAAAACAAATCGATGGCTCAACAGATGATGTCCTTCCAATGGGGAATATAGACGAAAAATTTAAGTCCTTTGGATGGGAGGTATTAAAAGTTAAAGAAGGTAATAATATTGATAAAATCTTAGAAACATTATCCTATGCAAAATCTATTACTGGAAAATCTAAACCTATTGTAATTCTGATGCATACCGAAATGGGCAATGGAGTTGATTTTATGATGAATACACATGCCTGGCATGGTGTTGCCCCAAATGATGAGCAACTAGAAAATGCACTTAACCAAAATCCAGAAACACTTGGAGATTATTAAAATTAAAAATTAAATGATAAAATATATAGATACAGGTAAAAAAGATACTAGATCTGGTTTTGGAGACGGATTAACTGAGCTCGGAAGAAAAAACAAGAATATTGTAGCTCTATGCGCTGACTTAACAGGATCATTAAAGATGAATGAATTTAAAAAAGAGAATCCTGAAAGATTTATTCAAGTCGGAATTGCAGAAGCTAATATGATGGGTATAGCTGCCGGATTGACTATTGGAGGTAAAATACCCTTTACAGGTACATTTGCTAATTTTTCAACAGGGAGAGTTTATGATCAAATTCGACAATCAATTGCATATTCAAATAAAAACGTAAAAATATGTGCTTCTCACGCTGGTGTTACTCTTGGAGAAGACGGAGCCACACATCAAATTTTAGAGGATATTGGTTTAATGAAAATGTTACCTGGAATGACTGTAATTAACACTTGTGATTACAATCAAACCAAAGCAGCAACTATTGAAATTGCTAACTTCAATGGTCCTGTTTATCTTAGATTTGGAAGGCCAAAGGTTGCAAATTTTACACCTATCGAACAAAAATTTGAAATTGGTAAAGGAATCATGCTTAAACAAGGAAATGATGTAACTATAGTGGCTACTGGTCACCTAGTTTGGGAAGCTATAAAAGCCGGAGAAGAACTGAAAAAAAAAGGGATAAGTGCTGAAGTAATAAATATACATACAATTAAACCTCTGGATTCTAAAATTATTTTAGATTCTGTTAGTAAAACAAGATGTTTAGTTTCTGCTGAAGAACATAATTATCATGGTGGACTTGGTGAAAGTATTTCTAGGGTTTTAACTCAAAACTGTCCGACTGCACAAAATTTTGTGGCAACTAATGACACATTTGGAGAATCAGGAACACCACAACAACTAATGGAAAAGTATAATCTTAATGCCAAATCAATTGTTGAATCTGCCATTGATGTAATTAAGAAAAAATAATTGGCAAATAAGTAAATATTAAAAAACTAATCAATATCTAGATAATCTGGGATTCCGTCTCCATCAGAATCATCAATAACTCCATCACCATTTACATCATATTCATCTTTTGTTAGAATTCCATCGCCATCATCATCAGTATCAAAATAGTCAGGAATTCCATCAGAATCAGAGTCATCATTTGAAAAAATATGATCGTTATTAATATCTTCATTAATGGTATTGACTCCGTCTCCATCGTGATCAGTTGTATTTAAAGTATTTAAGTTTATTTGGAAAATTAGAGGAGAGTATTCAGGAATATTAAAAGCACTATTTTGGTAATATCCTAAGCCTGAGGAGAAAAATACCATTCCAATACCAAAATTATCAAAAGAGTATGTGCCGTCGCTATTAACAATGAGATCTCCCCTTTTTAATTTTGGCAAAAACTCTTGAAATCCTCGTACAAGGTTTGTTTGGTCTAGCCAAAGAGGATTTTTTCTTAAATCAAAAGTATAATTTCCAAGAGTTAAACCCTTGTATGAAACGTATACTGAATCAGCAACTGTTGGACTAGGTCCATTTCCTTCTCTATTAATTATGTAATATAAATTATGAGAAACCATCTCATCATTTTCATCTATAATTTCAACAGATGTTGTAGAAACTTGATTAAACAAAGGAATCTTGTCAGAGTTATCACCAGAAATAGTATCTATAATTAGCTCCACTGATTCGTTAGAATTTAATTTATTAAAATCATCGTAGTTATAAAAATGAGTTTGTAAAAAATTTATAATAGAATCATTTTCTAATACATATTGAGCCTTAATTGGGTTTGGAGGGATAACCTCTTGAATATTTAAACCATCATTTGAACAAGATTGTGTTATGACAATTACAAATAAATTATAATAAAATATATTT
>CESI01002032.1_pt1 | contig 33667 bp, 26 predicted proteins | sample 356301 | NCBI WGS metagenome assembly CESI01 (sample SAMEA2621423, study PRJEB7988) | marine metagenome | biome: marine biome (ENVO:00000447); feature: deep chlorophyll maximum layer (ENVO:xxxxxxxx); material: "saline water (ENVO:00002010), including plankton (ENVO:xxxxxxxx)" | depth 40 m | reverse complement strand
AATACAGATGAGATATCGGTTGTGTTTCATGAAAACCCCACTATGATACTCCCAGAGGAAATAAATATTTGTGAGGATGAGGTCATCACTATAGATGCTGAAAATGCGGGGTCTAATTTTTCATGGTCACCTAATTTAGAGGTCACACAGAGTATAGATGTGAATGTATCTGAGGTTTATTCTGTAATTATAACTAATCCTGAAGGATGCGTCTCTGTGGATCAAACAGAAGTAATTGCAGTTGCATATCCAATGGTAGATTTAGGACCAGACCAATCGGCTTGTGATGGAGAATTTATTCAGCTAAACGCTCAAGTAAGTGGAGGATTAAATGTGAACTGGTCAGTTCCCGAAAACACTTCTTCTCTAGAAGTCAGCACTTCAGGAGTATATACTGTAACTGTAGATAATGACGACTGTTTTAGTTCAGATTCGGTAAGTATATTTTTCAATCCTCTTCCTCAAAACATGTTGGAAGAAGAAATTACTACTTGTTTTGATACTGACTTAAATTCTTTGGTTTTAAACGCTTCTAACTTCGGGAGCAACTTCCTTTGGAGCACTGGAGCACAGACGGCTTCAGTCGAGGTAGATGAGCCTGGGCTTTACAGTGTAAACATTACCACACCATTCGGCTGCGAAAGCACCTTTTATACTGAAGTCTATGAACTTTGTATCGAGCCTTATATTTATGTTCCAAATTCTTTTACCCCTGACGGTGATGGAATAAATGATGTTTGGAAAGCTGATGGGATATTTATAATGGATTTTGAAATACAGGTGTTCAACAGGTGGGGAGAAGTAGTTTTTGAAAGCGCAGATGTAAACGAAGTATGGCAGGGAAATGACCAGAAAGGGAATTACTATTGTCCTCCCGGAGTATACACATATCAGCTTCGGTTTAAATACCGAGTAAATGAATCGAGGGGTGCCTCAGACTGGGACGAAAGAAAAGGCCAAGTGGTTTTACTTAGATAATTTCACTCGTTAATTTCTATAAATTTCTGAATATTTTTTAATGACCCAAACACAACAAGAGTATCTGTGTCGTAAACTATCGTTTCTGCATTTGTTACACCTATAATGTGCTCTTCTTCTAATAATTCACCGTCCTTTTTTACTTCAAAAACTCTTTTTAGAGTAATTAGAGTAAGCTGGTATTTTTTATTGAGCTGTAGTGAAGCTAAGGTGCTATTAGCTATCTTTTTTGGAGCTTTAATCTCAGCTATTTCATATTCATCAGGCAGCTGAAGGAAGGCCGTAATATTAGGGTTAATTAGTTTCTCTGCCACACTATCTGCCACTTCCTCCTCAGGAAGTAGTATTTCTTTGACTCCTATTTTATTAAGAATTTTCTCTTGGTTAGCTCCTGTAGCTCTGGCGATGATTCTTTTCATGCCTAGATCCATTAAGTTAGATGTAGTTAGGATTACCCCTTCAAAATTCTCACCGATAGCCACTACAGCGGCGTCGAATCCACTTAAGTCTTGTGCCATTAAGGCTTTCTTGTCAGTAGAATCCAGAGAGACAGCTAAAGCTACTTCGTCCTTAATGTTCTCAATTTTTTCTTGACTTAGATCAAAAACGTGGACTTCACTCCCTTTAGCCGATAAGTTTCTAGCTATGGCTGAACCATATTTACCAACTCCAAATACTGCGAATTTGCTTCCTTTCATAATCTTAGTTTAGACTTTCTTTTAAAATAATTCCGAAATCAAAGATATCTTCAAATGAGTTATACATTGGTACTGGTGCTAATCTAATTACATTAGGCTCTCTCCAGTCCGCTATAACGCCTCTATCTGTGAGTTTGTCAAACAACTCCTTTCCTCTGCCATGAGCTACTATTGATAACTGGCATCCTCTCTGAGATTTCTCTCGTGGAGTAATTATTTCGAGCGGAACTGCTAACTCTTTGTTAATTTCATCGACTACATACTCTAAATACCCTGATAGTCTCTCCCCTTTGCTGTGTAGATTTCTCATTCCAGCGTTAGAAAATAGTTCTAGAGAAGCCAGTAATGGAGCCATACTAAAAATTGGAGCATTACTTAGTTGCCAGCCTTCAGCCGTAGGTATAGGTTGAAATCCAGGTTCCATTAAAAACCGGGTTTCTTTATTATGTCCCCACCAGCCACCGAATCTATTTAACTCTTGATCTTGAGCGTGCTTTTCATTGATATAAACCCCAGAGACACTTCCTGGGCCAGAATTTAAATATTTATAAGTACACCAGCAAGCAAAGTCTATGTCCCAGTCATGAAGCTTTAAAAGGACGTTTCCCGCGCCATGCGCTAAATCAAATCCAGCTATAATTCCATATTTGTGAGCACAGGCCGTAATACTTTTCATATCGAAAAGCTGTCCTGTGTAATAATTCACACCACCGATAAAAATTAATGCTAGTTCATCTTTATTTTCTTCTATCGCATTTAAAATATCCTCTTCTCTAATAGTTTCTTCACCATCTCTAGCCCCCACTTCTATCAGAACTTCTGAAGGATTATATCCATGATGTTTTAATTGAGTTTCCAGCATATATTGATCAGAAGGGAAAGCCTTTTTTTCGCATAAGATTTTGTGTCTTTTTTCTGTAGGCTGGTAAAATGAAATCATCATGAGATGAAGATTAGTAGTTAAGCCGTTCATCAGAACTACTTCATTTTCTTTAGCCCCTACTATTTCTGCCATCATCGAATTGAAATTTTCGTGATAAGAATACCACGGCCTTCTGCTTTGAAAATGACCTTCTACACCAAATTTACCCCAATCATCTAGCTCCTCGTTAATATATTCACGCACTTTTTTAGGCATTAACCCTAAGGAATTACCTGTAAAATAGAGCGCTTTTTTACCTAAGTGTTCAGGAAACACAAACTTATCTCTGTATGAATTTAGGGGGTCTGAAGCATCGGCTTGCAGAGCGAAATCTTTATTGAAATTATAGTTCATTCGGGAATTTTCTGACAATCAAAAATAGTCAGAATCTATATATCACAACGCATAATGTGTTTACTTTACCATCTCAAAACTATGCAATGGCTACGATAACCACTTTGAGTGAATTTATAATGGATAGGCAAGCAGAATTTCCCTTTGCTTCGGGAGAATTATCAAGGCTACTTGCAGATATAGGGATAGCCTCTAAAATTGTAAATAAGCAGGTAAATAAAGCGGGACTGCAGGATATTTTGGGCTCAGAAGGCACCGAGAATGTGCAAGGAGAAACTCAACAAAAACTTGATGTTTATGCTGATGTAGCCTTTATTAATTACTTCAAGTCTGGCGGTCTTGTTTGTGGAATTGGTTCAGAGGAGAATGATGAATATTTAGCATTCGATACTGAAATAAGCAAAAGAGGAAAGTATGTTGTGCTTTTTGATCCGTTGGATGGAAGTTCAAATATCGATGTAAACGTATCTATCGGGACCATTTTTTCTGTATTTCGAAGAACAAGCAGTGTTGGTGATTTAGCTAATATTAATGACTTTCTTCAACCAGGAATTGATCAAGTAGCGGCAGGATATGTTATTTATGGTTCTAGTACGATGCTTGTATATACAACAGGTCATGGAGTAAATGGATTCACACTTGACCCTAGTATTGGAGAGTTTTGTCTAAGCCATCCGAGGATGATTATTCCAGAAGACGGTAAAATCTTCTCAGTTAACGAAGGGAACCTGAATGATATGGAGGAGTCTGTGAAAGAGTATATAACACATTGCAAAGCCGAAAAATACAGCGCTAGATATATAGGGAGTTTAGTGTCAGATTTTCACAGAAACTTGATTAAGGGAGGAATCTACCTTTATCCTTCGACTAAAAGGAACCCAAAAGGAAAGTTAAGATTGTTATATGAGTGTGCTCCTTTAGCATTTATTATTGAACAGGCTGGGGGTCTAGCCACAGACGGAGAGAAACGAGTAATGGAAATACGCCCAGAAGAACTTCACCAGAGAATTCCTTTTTTTATAGGGTCTAAAAAAATGGTAGAAGATGCGTTAAAAATGAGAAAAGAGGATTAAGGTCTTCCCTCCATCCATTTAGCCACGTACTTGCCGATAATATCGTACTCGATGTTAGCAAAATCCCCAATTTTCATACTGCCAAAAACAGTATTTTCAAATGTATAAGGAATTATGGCTACGTCAAATTCATTCATTCTCACATCTGCAAGGGTAAGGCTTGTGCCGTTTACAGTTATGGATCCTTTTGGGACCATTAGATTATTTTGAGCCTTATTAATTCTAAACGAAACTCTCCAACTTCCACCTTCTTCATGAACTCCTGTGCATTCGGCTAATCCATCTACATGCCCTTGAACTAAATGACCATCAAGCCGTCCATTCATCTGAGTACACCTCTCCAAGTTTACAGTCATCCCTGTTTGAAGTTTATTTAAGTTGCTGAGATCTAAAGTTTGTTTAATAGCAGTTACTACATGGTGGTGTTCATTTTTTTCTATTACCGTAAGACAAACTCCATTATGAGAAATACTCTGATCTATTTTCAGTTCCTTCGAGATTTCAGAGCTTATGGTAAGGTCTATATTCTCATTATTTCGGGTTATTTTATCGACTGTGCCTAGGCACTCTATAATTCCTGTAAACATTTATTCTGTTGGTTGTTTTTTTCCATCGAAGAGAACGATGGTTCCTGAGCGTTTCTCCTCCATCACACCAGTGAGCATAGAAGTGTAAATAGTAACTTCATAGAAGTAGACGCCATCGGAACTAATTTCGTTTGTATTTATATTTAATCCCTCCCACTTGATATCTGGATCATTAGTTTTGAAGACTTCGGTTCCCCACCGATTAAAAACAGTCATATCTATAGAGTCCACATAACTATATGGGAATGGCTGGAATAGGTCATTGTAGCTATCTCCTTGAGGAGAGAATACATTAGGTAGAGAATATTCTGGACAGTTTTCAGAACAGATTTCTAAACTCGCTATGCTTTCATTTTGATTAGGAACTCCATCTAATCCTGGCAGAATAGAGTCCAATGCGGATACATAAAAACAGCCTGTAATATTTTCGTCATTCACATAAACAAAAGTAGTTTGGTCAGCGCTACTAATTGTCTCTAAAAAGTCATATTCAGCATCTAAAGATGGCTTGTAATAAATATTATAGGAGGAGACGTCATCGGCACATGATTCATTTGGATTGTTCCAAATAAGGCTGACAGTTCCGCTCTCACAGTCAGCTTCTCCTAATAAATTAGGTGAGCAGGGGGCAGTTAGATCCACGGGAGCGGCACAAATTTTTTGGCTAAAGTTAATCGTAGGAGAAGGCAGCACGTCTAATTCGCTATTAAATGTGCCTAGAGCTTTTATGTAGTAACAATAATCTATATTGTTCACTAAGCCGGTATCTTTATAGAATAATTCTTCAGTTACATCTAAAAAATCAAACATGTTAGTTTCTTCGTTCAGTTTGAAAACTTCGAAGGAGGTGTTCTGCCAACTAGTATTGCTCTGCCAATTTAAAGACAGCTCATTGTCGTTTGGAGTTATTGTTAAAAACAGCGAAGAGCTCATCTGAGAGCTTAATCTATTTCCTAAAACATCCTCTATCTCGACGCGATAAGCGTGCTGGTCTTCTTGTGTGTTGATGTTTTCGTGAATGAAAGTTCTCGGCAGGAGTCCAATAAATTCATTTGTTGGAGTTTCTAATATTAAGGTCTCGGCATTAGTATTACCGATATCATGATAAACATTGTACTTAAAAGGAGGGGATAAGAGAAGAGTATCTTCAGAAACGGGAGGGGCCCAGTTTAAAGTGTCTACTCCACTAATCAGATCAGTAACGCCTACACTCGCTTTAGTAAGAACAGGAGTCAATAAATCTATTGAGTTGCACACCTCTTCTGATGCTATGCTTTCGCTCCCATTAGCGAAGCATGCCACTATCATATAGCATGACTGAATTCCAAAACCAATTTCTTCAGAATCATTATAGTTAGTCTGATTTGCACCTAAAGTATTAATTAAACTATAACCAGTTAAGCCAGGTACCCCTGTTTCACAATATGAAGGCAGATATCCAAAAAAACCAGTTCGCCTAAATATTTTGTAAGCTATTACTTCCTCACAAAAATGAGAATCCCATTCTAAATCATAACTTAATCCATTGGGCTCTACAGTTAGATTTTCTACCGCTGGAGCTATGACAGTAATTGAAATCTCTGAAATATCTATCAACTCAGATGCATTTCCAATATCTTTTCCAATAAATAACACTTGATATGCCGCTGGCCTTACCTCTGCGCAGTCAGGGGTCCAGTTAAATGTGCCATTAGCTGGGTTCCCAAAAAATTCCAGAAAGGTTGCTTGGTTAGTCACTTCTGTGAGAGGTGCGCCTGTTGCTTGTAATTCAACACTGGAAGCATCGTCGGTTCCGATAACTTCTAGCGTTAGAGTTTCTCCTATAACTATACAAGTATCATTAAAAGTCGTAAGCACAGGAGGTTCATTTGCACAGAATCGAACTTCTATTTGCATATCCCTGATAACATAGCCGACTAAGAAACCATTTCTAAATTCTTCTATTTTGATGGCTATATTGTACTCACCGGCTATTACAGGAGCATCCCAAGTTACAGTTCCTGTAATGCTGTTGATTTCAAATTGATCATCAACGCCATTTGACTCTTCAATCAAATTTGGCGAGTCCCAGCTATTAATAATCTCACCTTGGAGTCCTCTGCAAGGAATTAATGAATAAACAAGAGAGTCACCATCTATGTCATAAGCTCCGGGGTTGTGTTCCCACTTACTGTTTATACATGCTTGGTCTTTTGCGGGGTAGAGAAGACGAACGGAGTTATTGTGTCCTCCAAAAGGCGTTATTTTAAGCAGAGCTTCTATGTAAAACACTTGACTGATGGACTCATCCATATTGATAACACCTCCGTTTCTATTAGGGTCTTCCATGCTTATTATATAGCTCCCCGAACCTGGGTAAGTGTGAATAGCACTATAATAATTCAATCGCGCATCATTTCCATCTTGAATAACAGTGCCTAATGGCGGATCAGTCCCCACTCGCTGAATGCTATCTTGAGGGGCGTTTAAGGCTTCATCACCATACTTAATATTTAAATATGGCCTATCAGCTTCAGAGGACGCTTTTGTGCAGGTAACTATCGTAATTTCATATCTAAAATCAGTTGGGTCATTAAGAGCCACTTTCCTGTAAGAAATTTCCCCTGCCCTGTTGTGCGTGGCAAAGGCTGTAAAAGAAGATCCTAGAAGTGAAAGAAGTATTACTGTAATTATTTTCATATGAATAATAAGTAAAAATAAGCATTAATGAGGGCTTAATAAGAACGTTTTTATTTCTAAAATAGTTTATCGATCATGAAATGAATATCGTATTTATGGGCTAAAAAAGCTAACTTTGTATTGCCTTATAAAAATACATTTTCGGGCTTTGCAATGCAAATAAATGTCATGAATACTAACAGAGAGAATTCAGTGAGGGTAGGAATTACAATGGGGGATTATAATGGAATAGGTCCAGAGGTAATCTTGAAAACATTTAGAGATGACAGAATGTTTAATGGCATAGAGCCAGTTGTTTATGGGAGTATAAAGGTGCTTAAGCACTATAGAGATTTATATGGACTTAAAGAATTTAGCATTAAGAATATAGAGAACGCAGAGGAGTATTCTGGAAAACAGCTTCACGTAATGAATATAGGAGAGCCCGTTGAAATCACTCCAGGAAAACCTTCAAAACATGCGGGCAAACTTGCTTTTGAAAGTTTAAGAAAAGCCACAGAGGATTTGGCTTCGACTAAGATAGACGTGCTAATTACAGCTCCCATAGATAAAGATTCTATCCAAAGTGCTGAGTTTAAATTTCCAGGTCACACAGAATATTTAGCGCAAATGAGTAACGTAGAGGATTGTCTTATGCTTCTCATGAGTGACTACTTGAGAGTTGGTGTTGTGACAGGGCATATGCCATTAAAAGATGTTGCTGGCTCTCTTAACAAGGAGGGCATAAAGAATAAAGCTCATTTATTAATAGAAAGTTTGCAAAAAGACTTTGGTTTTGAAAGGCCAAAAATCGCTGTACTGGGCCTTAATCCTCATGCAGGAGATAACGGTCTGCTAGGAGCGGAAGAAAAAGAAATAATTAATCCAGTCATCAGAGAATTAAAAGAGGAAGGGCATCTAGTTTTTGGATCTTATGCTGCTGATGGTTTTTTTGGGTCCAGTATATATAAAACTTTTGACGGAATATTAGCAATGTACCATGATCAGGGATTAATTCCGTTCAAAGCCTTAGCTTTTAATGAGGGGGTGAATTACACCGCAGGGCTTCCGATAGTGCGGACATCTCCTGATCACGGTACTGCATATGGGATAGCAGGCAAAGGAGAGGCAGATGAAAACTCTATGAGAACAGCCGTTTTCAAAGCTATTGACATTTTCAGAAAAAGATCTTTTGTAAGAGAAATTACGGCTAACCCTCTAAAGAAACAGAGGACTGAGAAGTTTTAACTCGAAATAAAAAAGAGTACGCGTTGAATACCTTTCATTATTCTTGCCCAATTGTTTAAAACTTCTTATTTTTGCGCACCCTTAAAAAAATGGGGATGTTAGAATCAGAAACATATCGAATTCCTTATCTAGGGTTAAAAAATGGAATTCATAAGTATGAATTTGACGCTGACGAAACGTTCTTTTCTAAGTTTGAACAGTCTTTATTGTTAAAGGCTAAAGTTAATTACGAGGTCCAGCTTGAAAAGTTGAGTACCCATATTAATCTTGAAATCGATCTAGTCGGATTAGTAGGCACAGACTGTGATAGATGTGGCGCCGATCTTACTTCACAGATACAAGGAGATTTCAGAGTGGTGGTTAAATTCGGGGATGAAACCTCAGATTTAACTGATGATTTAATCGTACTTGGGCCGAGTGAGCATTTTGTGAACTTGGATCAATTGTTTTTTGAATTCTCCCACCTTTGTCTTCCCGTAAGAAATGTACACGGGAACGAGTTCGATTGTAATCAAGAAGCTTTAGCAGCATTGAAGAAGTTCAAGATAAAAGAAAAGGATGAAGATATTGACCCAAGATGGGCAGCATTAAAGAATTTGAAATAGGAAAATAGAACGATATGGCACATCCTAAGAGTAAAACATCGAAGCAGAGAAAACGTAAAAGAAGAACCCATTACAAGGCAGAAGCGCCTACGTTAGGGGTATGTCAAACGACAGGACAAGCTCATTTACTTCACCGTGCTCACTGGCACGAGGGAAAGCTTTACTACAAGGGTAAAGTTGTTATGGAGCAAGAGATAGATTAAGAGCGAATTATAAAGCTATAGAGCCGTCTTGGTATTCCAAGTCGGCTTTATTTGTATAAACTCATTTCTGAAACAAATGAAAACATTTTCTAGTTTTTTTTGGCTAACTGAGGATATCTGTTATTTTCGCCCCCCTTTAAACGATAAAATTCAGAATGACTGAAATAAAAGCAGCGATAACTGGAGTGGCGGGATATGTTCCTGAAGATGTGCTTACAAACGCAGATCTAGAGAAGATAGTAGACACTAATGATGAGTGGATACGAAGTCGAACTGGAATAGAAAAAAGGCACATTCTGAAAGGTGAAGGATTAGGGACTTCTGATATGGCGGTTAAAGCCATAGAGAAACTTTTTAAAAAAACAGGAACTGACCCTAAAGAGATAGATTTAATTATATGCGGAACTGTTACTGCAGATTATAATTTTCCATCTACCGCTAATGTTATTTCAGATAAAATAGGAGCTACAAACGCATGGAGTTTTGATTTAAATGCAGCTTGCTCAGGGTTTATTTATTCACTTACTACAGGATCTCAATTTATAGAAACAGGGAAGTACAAAAAAGTATTAGTGGTTGGGGCTGATAAAATGAGCAGCATTGTTGATTATACGGATAGAACCACTTGTGTGATTTTTGGCGACGGAGCAGGTGTTGTGCTTTTAGAGCCGTCTGAAGACGGAAACGGAATCCAAGACAGTATACTCAGAAGTGATGGCTCTGGAAGAAAGCACCTTCTCCAAAGAGCTGGAGGGTCTGTCCTTCCGCTTACAAAAGAGAATATAGAAGATGGTTTGCATTATGTATACCAAGAAGGTCAGCCTGTCTTTAAGGCCGCTGTTACCAGCATGGCAGATGTTTCGGCAGAAATCATGGAAAAGAACGGATTGACTGGAGATGATGTTAATTGGTTGGTCCCGCATCAGGCCAATTTAAGAATAATTGATGCTACCGCTCGAAGAATGGGTTTGACTTCAGAAAAAGTCATGATTAACATTCAGAGATACGGTAATACGACTGCTGGAACCATTCCATTGTGCTTATCAGATTGGGAATCACAGTTAAAAAAAGGTGATAATATCATCTTGAGCGCGTTTGGTGGCGGCTTCACATGGGGAGCCGTTTATCTTAAATGGGCTTATTAATTTTTATTTAACTTTCGCACCGAAACCAAACCCCCCCCCTTAGATATGAATCTAACGGAAATACAAGACTTAATAAAATTCGTCTCTAAAGCAGGAGTATCCGAAGTGGAGATAGAACAAAAAGACTTCAAGATTACTATAAAATCTGATGGTCTTAAAAAAAGAGGAAAGGCATTGATTGATGCTCAAATGGTTCCTCAAATGGCTGTGATGCAGCATGCTCAAATTCCACAACAAGCTCCCCCTTTACAAGTAGCTAATCCGTCACCATCTCCTGTGGCTTCATCTGCCGAAGCTCCTGTTGATGAGTCTAGCAAGTATATCGAGGTTAAATCTCCGATGATAGGAACTTTTTATAGAAGCGCATCTCCAGATAAGCCGTCATTTGTGGAAGTGGGAGACCAAATAAAGGAAGGCACTCCTGTTTGTATAATTGAAGCTATGAAGCTCTTCAATGAAATAGAGTCAGAGGTTTCAGGGAAAATAGTAAAAGTTCTAGTGGATGATAACTCTCCTGTAGAATTTGATCAGCCATTATTTTTGGTGGATCCTTCCTAAACTATTAAAAACATAACGACATGTTTAAGAAAATCCTTGTGGCTAATAGGGGTGAAATTGCTCTAAGAGTGATTAGAACTGCCAAAGAAATGGGCATCAAGACTGTAGCAGTTTATTCTACAGCAGACAAAGACAGTCTGCATGTAAGGTTTGCTGATGAAGCGGTTTGTATAGGCCCACCTCCAAGCACTGAGTCTTATTTAAGAATTCCTAATATCATAGCAGCAGCAGAAATCACTAATTCTGATGCTATACATCCAGGTTACGGATTTCTTTCTGAGAACGCAACTTTTTCTAAAGTTTGTGCTGAGAATGGAATTAAATTCATTGGAGCAAGTCCAGAAATGATTGATGGAATGGGTGACAAAGCCAGCGCTAAAATCACCATGGAAAAAGCAGGTGTTCCTACAATACCTGGTTCCGAAGGAATTTTAGAATCTCTAGCTGAAGCAAAAAAAATAGCCAAGAAAATAAAGTATCCAATTATGCTCAAAGCCACTGCTGGTGGAGGAGGAAAAGGGATGCAGATGGTGAGTTGTGAAGAAGATATTGAAGACGCTTGGAATGCCACGAGAAGGGAGGCAGGAGCAGCTTTTGGAAATGACGGGATGTATATGGAGAAATTCATTGAAGAACCACGTCATATTGAAATCCAAATAGCGGGAGATAAGAGAGGAAAAGCTTGTCATCTTTCTGAAAGAGATTGTTCAATCCAAAGACGTCACCAAAAGTTAGTGGAAGAAACACCTTCTCCATTCATGACTCCTAAGTTGAGACAAAAAATGGGTGCTGCAGCTATTAGAGCAGCCGAAGCTGTAAAATACGAAGGTGTGGGAACAGTCGAATTCCTTGTAGATAAAAACAGGAATTTTTACTTCATGGAAATGAATACTAGAATTCAAGTAGAACATACCATTACCGAGGAAGTTGTAAACTATGACCTTATTAAGGAGCAGATTAAGCTCGCTCATGGAAAGAATATCTCAGGGATTAATTACGAGCCAACAATGCATGCGATTCAATGTAGAATTAATGCAGAAGACCCATATAGGAACTTTGCTCCGAGTCCTGGAGTTATAACTAGTTATAATCAACCAGGAGGACATGGAATAAGAGTAGATACACATGTATATGCGGGATATATGATTCCTCCATATTATGATTCGATGATTGGAAAATTGATAACTGTGGCTCAAACTAGAGAGGAGGCGATCTTAAAAATGCAGAGAGCCTTAGATGAGTATATTATTGAGGGTGTGAAATCAACAATACCATTTCACCAGCAGCTGATGAGGGACAAGCAGTTCAATAAAGGAGACTTCACCACTAAGTTCATGGACACTTTCGAAATGGAATAGGACTAAAATATTCATGAGTTTATGCTTTTTATTCCTTTTGCAGATTATCATACTAATTTATTAAAAAAGTAGTTCTACTTTGCTATATACATAGAAAGCCTCTAAGAGCTTTGCTTTAAATTAGCATTATGATTAATAAATATATCTTCTCGATAATAGTTGTTTATATTTCGTTCACCTCGTTAATAGGTCAGGAACAGGTGTATGTAGATTATTATGACACCGAAAAAACGTTAAAAAGAGCTGAGGGGATATATATTAGAGGCGTTGAACATGGTCTTTGGAAGACTTACTATCAAAACGGAAATGTACAAGAAGAGATAAACTACTTCATGGGCAAGCTCGATGGTAAGATGAAGAAATACCATAAAAACGGGAGTCTATCTGTAGAGCAGTATTTCAAAAAAAGCAAGCTTGACAGTATATCATATTCCTATTTTTTAGGTGGCGAGAAAAGGTCAGAAGGGAGCTATTTAGATAATAGAAAATCCGGAAAATGGAGATACTTTTACCAGTCAGGGCAGCTCAGATTAGAGGAAGAGTTTAAAGATTCCAGAATTTACCTAATTACATTTAATGATTCGCTCAGTCAGGGCGAATTTAATGTTTCAAATGGTACTGGCTTATTTGTGTCTTATCATCCAACCGGAAATTTCCTTGAGAAAGTAGATTATGAAAACGGCCTCGAAACTGGGAGTTACGAAAAGTTTAATGCAGAAGGAACTTTATTAGTCAAAGGAGAACTTTTGAAAAGTTTGAAAACAGGAAAGTGGTCTTATTATTATCCTTCGGGAAAGCTCAAAGAAAAGAAAGAATGGAAAGATGACAAACAGACTGGTCTTTACGTGAAGTATAATTCGGTCGGAGAGGAAGTAGTTAAAGGAAGCTATTCAAAAGGAAATAAAGTGGGGGAATGGAGTTGGTATCTTTCTGCAGAAGTGAAGGATATGGAAGGGGGTTTTCTCAATAACCTGCAGCATGGTTATTGGATGTTTTGGTTCGTTAGTGGTAAAATTCATCATGAAGGAAAATATGATTTTGGTAAAATGACTGGCGTGTGGAAATACTATTATGAGGATGGATCTGATTACAAGCGAGGTAATTTTCTTGAAGATAAAAGAGAAGGAGAGTGGGAGTTCTGGTTTGAGAATGGAGAGCCATTGCAACGTGGTAGGTTTAAAAATGACTTAGAGCAGGGAGAGTGGGAGAGCTGGCACCCAAATAACAACAAGGCAAGTGTAGGCTCTTTTGATGCAGGGGAATTAAGTGGTATTTGGACTGGTTGGTATGAAAGTGGAGTAAAACAGTATGAAGGAAAGTGGAAAGGGAACTTGAGGGTAGGCGAGTGGAAGTATTACCATGAAAATGAGAAGCTGCATGAAAAAGTAACCTTCTCTTCTGAAGGAATAAGAAACGGGAGTTATTTAAAGTCCAACGAATCAGGGATAATCTTGGAGCAGGGCTATTATAAAGATGGATTGCCTGAGGATAAATGGGATTACTACTTTCCTAATGGTGGTTTGATGAGACAAGCTGATTATAGGGGAGCTAAACTTCATGGAGAAGTCATGACTTACACTAGAAGAGGTATGATCTTAGAAAGAGCTTCTTATAAAGACGGAAAGAAACATGGAAAATATGTGAAGTATAACGAGAAAAATGGCAAAGTAGATGAAGAAATAATTTACAGTTCGGGAAAAGCCGTTACAGTTAAAGTTCAAAATGGCAAGAAGTTATAATTACCAAATTATATTCTGAATAAAGCATTATATTTGCACCAGAAACAAAGCGAGAAAGAAAGGAGGGGCTCAAACCCCTCCTTTTTGTTAACAGATGATAGCAGTTAAAGAAATTGAAGACTTAATTTTTCAAGCCATTGAGGACACTTCTATATTCCTTATTTCTTGCGAAATAATGCCAGGAAACATTATTAAAGTCTTAATAGATAACGAGAGCGATGCGTCTATTGTGGATTGTATGAAGGTGAGTAGAGGGATCGAGCACAATTTAGATAGAGAATCTGAGGATTTCTCTCTAAGCGTTAGTTCACCTGGTTTAACCGAGCCTTTCCTTGTTAAAAAGCAATATGTGAAGAACATAGGGAGAAGAGTCACGGTTAAGTCTAAAGAGGGAGATAAAATAGAGGGATTGTTAGAGGAGGTAACTGACAGAGGGGTGAGGCTTACAGATAAGGTAAAGGAAAGAATAGAAGGAAGAAAAAGTAAACATTGGGTAGATAAAGAATACCTGTTTAGTTTTGAAGATATAAAGGAAACCAAGGTAGTAATATCATTTAAAAAGAATTAGAATGAATGGTGTAAATCTAATAGAATCATTTTCAGAGTTTAAGGAACTTAAAAACATCGATAGAGAAACGATGATGAGTATTTTAGAGGATGTTTTTAGAGGTATGATAATAAAAGAGTTCGGCACAGACGAAAATTTCGATTTCATTATAAATGTGGAAAAGGGAGATTTAGAGATCTGGAGAAACCGAAGCATTCTTTTAGATGACGACATAGAGGATGATAATTTAGAAATTGCTTTAGAAGAAGCCAGAAAAGTTGAGGCAGATTTTGAGGTTGGAGAGGAATTTTCAGAGGAAATCCAGATCGAAGATTTTGGAAGAAGAAACGTGCTTTCTATGAGGCAAACCCTAATGGGTAAAATCATGGACTTAGAAAAAGATCATATCTACAGCAAATACAAGGAGCGGGTGGGTGAGATTGTAACAGGAGAGGTGTATCAAGTTTGGAAAAAGGAGATATTGATCTTAGATGATGAAGATAATGAGCTTATTCTCCCCAAATCAGAGCAGATTCCTTCGGATTACTTTAGAAAAGGAGATTCTGTAAAGGCTGTGGTAGCTAAAGTAGATATTAGGAATAATAATCCACAGATTATTTTGTCTAGAAGTGCCCCTGAGTTTTTGGAGAGATTATTTGAGCAAGAAGTTCCAGAAGTTTTTGATGGCTTAATCACTATTAAAAAGATTGTGAGATCTCCGGGAGATAGAGCTAAGGTAGCTGTGGAGTCTTATGATGATAGAGTAGACCCTGTAGGAGCATGTGTAGGGATGAAAGGGGCTCGGATTCATTCTATAGTGAGAGAGCTGAAGAATGAAAACATAGATGTAATTAATTACACGTCTAACGAGCAGTTAATGATAGCAAGAGCATTAAGCCCAGCTAAGGTTTCTTCAATAAATATAGATAAAGAAAACGGTAGAGCGGATGTTTTTTTAAAAGCAGATCAAGTTTCATTAGCTATAGGGAAAGGCGGTCATAACATCAAGTTAGCAGGACGTTTAGTTGGCTATGAGCTTGATGTTTACAGAGAGAATGAGGCTGAAATTGATGATATTGATTTGGAAGAGTTCGCAGATGAAATAGATAGTTGGATCATTGATGAGTTGAAGAGCATCGGTTGTGATACCGCTCGAAGCGTTTTGGAGTTAGATGAGGGTCAGTTAGAAAAAAGAACTGATTTAGAAAAAGAAACAGTAATAGAGGTAATAAGAATATTAAGAGAGGAGTTAGAATAAGAGACACTTTCGAAGTGTTTTAGGTTTAAGAAAATTATTATATGTCGATAAGTAAACCAGCTAGATTAAACAAGGTAGCGAGAGATTTTAACGTTAGTATTAATACTATCGTGGAGTTCTTAGAAGAAAAAGGTGTGAGTGTAGAAGCTAAACCGACCACTAAGATTGATCCTGATATGTATAACTTGCTAATAGGTGAATTTGCTGCTGATAAGGAAATGAAGGAAAAGTCTTCTGAAATCTCTAACCGTACTAGAGAGCAGAAGGAGTCAATTTCTATAAATTCAAATCAGTCAGAAGCTCCTAAACTAGAAACCGATAAAGTAGATAGTGAGAGTCTTAATTCAGCGCCAGCGGACGAAGAGGTGAAATTGACAGGCCTAAAAGAGGTCAACACCAAAGAGGGAGCTCCTGTAGCCGACATCTCGAAAGCAGAGACTTCTGCAGAGGAAAAGCCGGCTTCTAACGAGAAATCTCAAGAAGAGTCTAAGTTAGAGGCGGTTGAGGGAGGGTTAGGCGAGGAGGCAATAGAGCCAGAAGAAAAAGAAACACCTGAAGTCTTAGCTGTTAAAAAGCCCCTTATCAAAGGGCCTAAAGTCCTCGATAAAATAGAGCTAGATCCGAGGCCATCTAAGAAACAGGTGAAACAAATTAAGCCCGAAGAGCAAGGAAAGACGGAAAAGCCAATAACTGTTACACCAAAAATCGAGGAAAATAAGCCAGAAGCATTAAATAATCCGACTTCGCTCACTGAGCCAGAGACCATAAAAGCCGAAGTTGTAAAGCTGAGAGGGACTAAAGTTATGGGTAAAATCATATTGCCTGTAGAGAAAAAGCCTTCAGGTGAAACTGAGAAAAGAAAAAGAAAGAGAAAAAGAGTTAAGGTTAATATTGATACAACTATTAAAACTGGCGGCCCAAATACAGGCGCGGGAAACTCGGGAGCAAACACAAGGGGCCCAAATACTAGAGGGCCAAATCAAACTGCCGGTGGAGCGAACAAGTTTGCCAAGAAAAAACCTGAGACAAATCAAAAAGGGGAAGTTTCACAAGAGGCTATTCAAAGACAGCTAAAGGAAACCATGGCTCGTCTTAGCGGAAAGGGTAAAAACAAAGGGGCGAAACTAAGAAGAGCTAAGAGAGACGCTGTAGCTCAAAAAACGGAAGATGAATTAATAAAGGCAGAAGAAGACAAGTCGATACTTAAACTTACGGAATTTGTTACCGTATCGGAACTGGCCAATATGATGTCCAAGACACCTACTGATATTATATCAGCATGTATGACACTAGGTATTTTTGTCTCTATCAATCAGAGACTAGATGCCGAAACTATTCAAATAATAGCTGAAGAGTTTGGATATAGTGTAGAGTTTGTAAGTGCAGATGTACAGGACTCTATAGCTTTGGAGGAGGATTCAGCTGATGATTTAATTTCAAGACCACCAGTGGTTACAGTAATGGGTCATGTAGATCATGGAAAAACATCTCTGTTAGATTATATAAGAAAAGAAAACGTAATAGCAGGAGAAGCTGGGGGAATCACACAGCATATCGGAGCTTACAATGTAGAGCTTGACAATGGGAAGAATATTACGTTTTTAGATACGCCAGGTCATGAGGCCTTTACTGCAATGAGAGCCAGAGGTGCTCAAGTTACAGATTTAGCTATCATCGTAGTAGCAGCGGATGACGCAGTGATGCCTCAGACTAAAGAAGCCATAAACCATGCTCAAGCGGCAGGTATACCTATGATATTTGCTATAAATAAGATTGATCGACCTAACGCTAACCCGGATAGAATTAAGGAGGAGCTTACTGCTATGAATATCATAGTAGAAGAGTGGGGAGGTAAATATCAGAGTATGGATATCTCTGCTAAAGAAGGAACGAATGTAAATGAGCTTCTGGAAAAGGTTTTATTGGAAGCTGAGCTTCTTGATTTAAAAGCTAATCCTAAGAAGAGAGCTATTGGGACAGTAGTAGAATCATCCCTAGATATTGGTAGAGGTTATGTGACTACTATTCTTGTCGAAGGCGGGACATTAAGAATAGGTGACGCTATACTTGCGGGCCAGCATTCAGGAAAAGTAAAAGCAATTCAGAATGAGCGCGGCAATAAAATTGAAGAAGTTGGCCCGGCTATGCCGGCGTCAGTTCTTGGATTCAGTGGAGCACCTAACGCAGGAGACAAGTTCTATGTATTCGAAGATGAAAAGGAAGCCAGAGAAGTGGCTAATAAACGTCAGCAGCTTCAGCGTGAACAAGGTGTAAGATCACAGAAGCACCTTACCATGGAAGAGATTGGTAGAAGAATAGCTGTTGGAGACTTTAAAGAATTAAACTTAATCGTTAAAGGAGATGTTGATGGTTCTGTAGAAGCTTTAACAGACTCGTTATTAAAACTTTCTACTGATGAAATACAAGTGAACGTAATTCATAAAGCGGTAGGGCAGGTTTCAGAATCAGATGTGTTATTAGCATCAGCTTCAGACGCCATCATTATAGCATTCCAGGTGAGACCCTCTGCTTCTGCAAGAAAACTTGCTGAACAAGAAGAAATCCAAATTAAGTCATACTCTGTGATTTATGCTGCTATAGATGAAGTAAAAGAATCTATGGAGGGCTTATTATCTGCTAGAATTGAAGAAAAGGTTCTAGGAACAGCAGAGATAAGGGAAGCATTTAAAATATCTAAAGTAGGAACCATAGCAGGTTGTTTCATGCTCGAAGGTAAGATTGCTAGAAATAGTACTATCAGAGTAATTAGAGACGGAATAGTTGTTTATACGGGAACATTAGGATCTTTAAAGAGATTTAAGGATGATGTGAAAGAGGTAACTAAAGGATATGAGTGCGGATTGAATGTAGCCAACTATAATGATATTAAAGCTGGTGATCACATAGAAGCTTTCGAGGAAGTAGAAGTAAAAAGAACATTAAGTAATTAGATTTAACTGTTAAATCAGTTAGTCTAATTTAATTTTGTCTCTTACTAAATAAGCACTGGGATATAATTTCTGAAGTTCGCTTAGTTTTTTCTCGGCAGATATGTAGTTTCTGAAATCGCCTATTCTCACATAGTAATCTGAAGAATTATATCTTAAAGTGGCTCGTTCGCCTGAGTTTAGTAGGAGTGATTTAATAGTCCGAGCTTCGGTTAAATCTCCCGTAAACACTTGTATCCTAAATCCTACTCGAGTTGCTACTTTCGCGCTATCTAACCAGTCTAGGATGTTCTTATCTGCCTTAATAGTTAAAGAACCTATTCCTTTTAATGCAGGATTAACGGCGCTATCTGCAATTTGAATGTCATTATTCTTTGTTGGAGTTGTTTTGGTGTTAGACTCTTCCTTTAAATGCTTATTCAAAAGAACCGCTAACGAATCTTGAGAGTTTTTCGGATCCTCCGCATCGAGTTGTTTGAATTTCTCGCTAAATAACTTTTGCCAAAAAGTTTTATCTTCTTGTGCAACCCCTTGAGAGGAAATTAGAAGGAAAACAACAGATAAGACAGAAAGGATCAAATTCTTCATGGTACAAATATAGTTTGAACTTCATTAGTGCTCGAGCTTCTGATTTTGCTCTGTTGTATGGAATCAATAACTGTGCTAAAGACTATGTTGTCGTGTTCTGTACATTTGATGTTTGCTAAAGAGAGACGCTATTTAGAAGGATTCTAAATAAAGTTTTTGGCTGTGAAATGTGACATTCCTAGGGCATAAATCAGTTAAATTTGCCCTCGAATTTCGACCCGATTTAGACAATGAAGAGCGGAAATAACACACTGCCTAAAGTGCAGAGCCAACTTAGTAGGAGCTATAAATTGCTTAGTTCTCTAGCGATATTATTCCTGAGTTTACAGACGTTTGCTACTATCCATGAAGGTGGAGATTACGATGCGGGAGAATCTGTTTTCAATAATAACTGTGCCACTTGTCACTCTTTAGATGGCAGTGTTTTGGCGGCTCCTTCGTTGAAAGGGGTTGCTCTCAGATGGAAAGGAAAAGATGAGCTCATCAATACTTGGATAAAAAATCCGAAGAAAGCTTTCGCTACTGGAGATGCTTATGTAGTTGGTATGGCAAACAAGTGGACGCCTCAGTTCGGCTGGATGCAGAATCAAGCCGTTAATGATGTAGATATTAATAACGTTTTAACTTATGTTTCGGAATACGTACCTCCTGTTGTTTTAAGCTCTGTTGGTGAAAAGGATTGGTATAATGCTAAAGTGGAAGAGGTAGGTGAGGATAACCCTGTTTTCTGGTATTTAATACTTGCCGTTATTTTTGCTATTATAGCTGTAGCGGCATCAGGGGCTGGAAGGGCCATTGGGTCGAGTATCCAAGAGAGAGAGACTGGGGATGGCGTAGCTCCCAAATCTTATGGCGATAGAGTTAAGGGCTGGTTGTGGGATAATAAAGCGTTTGCCTCTATTCTGACTTTTGTTATCGTCATATTCTTCCTTATTCCTTGGGGGTACAATTTAGGAATGGCTATCAATATTATGGAAGGTCATATGCCCGATCAACCTATTGCTTTTAACCACAAGCTGCACGCAGGAAAGAATGGAATAAACTGCGAGTATTGTCACAATTCAGCCAGTAAATCTAAGCATGCAGGACTTCCAGAGCCAATGCTATGTATGAACTGCCATAAGGGGGTGAAGAAAGGGCATAATGATGAGATGACTGCTGAGATTCAGAAAATATATGATTACGTGGGGTTTGATCCGGAAGCTGGGACATATATCGCGGATTATGATCAGCAACCAATAACATGGAATAAGGTACATAATCTTCCAGACCATGTTTATTTCAATCACTCGCAGCATGTGAATGTTGCTGGATTAGCTTGTCAACAGTGTCATGGGCCAGTGGATCAAGATTACATGCTAGGTAAGGTTGCCACATCAGAAGAGATAATGAAATTGGCTGAGGAAGACGTAAGTATCATTTCTCTAGAAAAAGATGTGCTTACCATGGGTTGGTGTATAGAATGTCATAATAAGGCGGGTATATCAGTAATGAATACAGAAAATGGATATTATCAGGAGATACACGACAGGCTCATAGAGACTGATTTGGGAAAAAGAGATTTAAAGAAATATTTAGAAGACAACGTTATCACAGTTAAGGAACTGGGAGGATGGGAGTGTTCTAAGTGTCATTACTAAACCATAATTCTTAGAGAAAAAATGGGAGTAACCAAAAAATACTGGACAGGATTAGACGAGCTTCACGGAACTGAGGAGTATAAAGAGTCTGTTCAAAATGAATTTACAGCGGAAACGCAGGAGGCGGCTGAATTTTTAGCTGAAGAAAGTTTAGATGAGACCTCTACTCCAAGAAGAGATTTCTTGAAGTTTATGGGGTTCAGTGTAACAGCGGCTACATTAGCAGCTTGTGAGGCGCCTGTAATAAAATCTATTCCATACATAAATAGGCCGGCTGAAATAGTGCCCGGAGTAGCTAATTATTATGCTAGCACCTATTATGATGGCAATGATTATGGAAATATTTTAGTTAAAACTAGAGAGGGAAGACCTATTTTCATTAAGCCTAACAAAGATTTCGGGGAGGGGGGGATAAATGCTAGAATTAACTCTTCTGTAATCTCTCTTTATGATGAAGAAAGGTTAAGGGGGCCTCAAATGGGAGATGACGCCATGACTTGGTCTACAGTGGATAATGCAATTATGGATGAATTAGCGGCTGCATCTAACGTTAGAATCTTAAGTTCTACTATAATAAGTCCAAGCACTAAAAAGGTTATAGCGGAATTCAAAAATAAATATGAAGCTAAGCATGTTCAATATGATGCTGTTTCATATAGTGGATTGAGAAAAGCAAATAACGGAGTATTGCCGAAGTATGATTTTTCTAAGGCTAGAGTTGTGGTTTCAGTTGCTGCGGATTATCTAGGAACATGGTTGACACCAAATGTTTTCCAATCTCAATATTCGAAAAGTAGAAAGCCTGAGGGAAGTTGGATGTTGCAATCCCATCATTTTGAGTCTAATATGTCTTTGACTGGATCAAATGCGGATCACCGAACAATCATAAAACCATCTGAAGAGGGTTTAATAGTTTCAGGTCTTTATGCGGCTATTACTGGAGGTTCATTGGAAGGTCTTTCAGAGAGTCTAGCTTATAAGGTGAATTTGGCAGCAGACAAGTTAAAAGCGAATATAGAAAAAGGCGCCTCTTTAGTTGTTGCAGGAAGCAATGATTCTAATATTCAGAAAATAGTAGCTGAGATAAATAAAGTATTAGGAAACGAAGGGGTTACTTTAGATTGTTCTGAAGGGATTAATTTATTCCAGGGAGATGATACTAAAGTCACTAACCTAATTAAGGAGATGAACTCTGGTAAAGTCGGGGCTCTTATAATTATGGGAGTAAATCCAGCGTATTCACTTCCGAATGCGGCTGATTTTGTTTCAGGCCTTGCAAAGGTGAAAACATCAATTTCATTTAACTCTCATGCAGATGAGACAGGGAGTAAGTGCAAGTATATGTGTCCTGATAATCACTTTCTAGAATCATGGGGTGATTTCTCTCCCTATGCAGGAAGAACAGATGTAGCTCAACCAGCTATAAATAAATTATGGAGTACCAGGCCAGCTCAGGAAAGTCTATTGAAATGGGCAAGCAATGATGTGTCTTGGTATAATTACTTAAGAACGAATTATAATCCTGGCTATTCAGAGGCCACTAAACATTTCGATGACACTTGGAATAAAGCAGTGATGTCTGGTGTTTGGTCGGGTTCTGTTGCTTCAGAAAATATTTTTTCTTTTGAAGAGGAGAATTCAACAGCAGTGGATATTTCAGCTGCCCTAGCATCTGTCAAAGCGGTTAAAACAGGAGATTGGGAAATCAAGTTATATGAAAAAGTAGGAATGGGAGCGGGTAATCATGCGAACAACCCCTTTCTTCAAGAGCTTCCTGATCCTATGACTAAAGTAACATGGGATAACTACATTACTATGGCCCCTTCTGATATGAGGGAAATGGGTATTGGTGATCACATTTATTTAGGTCAAAGAACATTTGCTATAAAAGCAAATGTGACTGTAAATGGAAGAACGGTTAATTTACCTATAATGCCTCAGCCAGGTCAAGCGCCAAAAACTATTGGAATAGCACTAGGTTACGGTCGGGGTGCTGGAGATGAACTTATAGGAAGGGCTGCCTATCAAACTGGGGAGTACGGAGATTATTTGAATTCAGGTTCGGAAGAAAATGCAGTGAGAACTCCTATCGGAGCTAATGTGTTTAGCTTTACTTCTTTAGTGAATGGTGAACATGTTTATTCCAACATTGCATCGCTTGAATTAACAGATGAAGAGTATAAAATAGCTTCTACGCAGATGCATAGCACTGTTATGGGAAGAGACTCTGTGGTCAAAGAAACTTCGCTATCTCAGTTTCAAGAAGAGAAGAACAAGCCTAAGGGAATGTCAACCTACAATGTAATGCCTGGATTGGTAGTACATGAGGATATGAATGATGACGGGGTGTTAGATGGCAGAGATAAAAGTCATGTAAGAAACTTTGATTTATGGGAAGCACATTCTGTAGAGCAAGTAGGCCATAGATGGGGGATGAGTATTGATTTAGGCTCTTGCGATGGATGTGGAGCTTGTGTCACAGCCTGTCACATAGAGAATAATGTGCCAGTAGTAGGAAAAGATGAAGTACATCGTCATAGAGATATGCACTGGATGAGAATAGATAGATATTATTCTTCTGAAATTAAGTCTATAAATGATACTGAGGCTATAGAAGCTAAAGGCCTGGGGACTATAGGAGCATACGCAGACATGGAGAACCCTGAGGATAACCCTCAAACAGTTCATATGCCTATGATGTGTCAGCATTGTAATCACGCACCTTGTGAGACCGTTTGTCCTGTAGCAGCCACGACACACAGTAATGAAGGCCTTAATCAGATGACTTATAACAGATGTATAGGAACGAGGTATTGTGCTAATAACTGTCCTTATAAAGTAAGAAGATTTAATTGGTTTAATTACCAGGCATATAAAAAATTCAAGCATATAAATGTGTCTCAACAAGAGTATGGTAGAATGGTTCTTAATCCAGATGTGACCGTGAGGTCAAGGGGAGTTATGGAGAAATGTAGTTTATGTGTTCAAAATATTCAGGCTGCGAAGCTAGAAGCTAAAAAACAAGGAAAACCAATTGGAGATGGAGATGTTGATTGTGCGTGCGCAGAGGCTTGTCCATCGCATGCAATTACGTTTGGGGATTTAAATGATAAGAAGTCAAATGTGACTCAGTTGTCTAAAGATAACAGAGCTTATGGAGCGTTAGAAGAAATAGGGGTGCAGCCTAATATCTATTACCAGACCATAGTAAGAAATACTGAAGCTTAAAAGATAAGATAGTATGCAAAAAGAAGCAGCCATAAGAGAACCCCTGATACTAGGTGATAAGTCTTATTCTCAAATTACTGAGGATGTAATGGCTCCTATAGTAGGGTCGCCTACTATGTGGTGGAAAGTGTTAATCACGATAAGCGGAATAATAGCTGCTTGGGGTGTAGGTAACATTCTCTATCTATTGGGAGTTGGAATTGGAACATGGGGTCTGAATAAAACAGTTGGATGGGCATGGGACATAACTAACTTCGTTTGGTGGGTCGGAATCGGCCATGCTGGAACGCTAATATCAGCCGTACTTCTTTTGTTCAGACAGAAATGGAGAATGGCTATAAACCGTTCTGCAGAAGCCATGACCATATTTGCTGTAATGATGGCAGCACTTTTCCCAGGGATACACATGGGCAGAATCTGGCAAGCCTACTGGGTATTCCCTCTACCAAATCAATTTGGGTCGCTCTGGGTAAACTTTAACTCACCCCTGCTTTGGGATGTGTTCGCTATTTCTACTTATTTCTCTGTATCACTTGTTTTCTGGTACATTGGTTTAATCCCTGATTTCGCTACTATTAGAGATAAAGTTACGGGAGGTTGGAGAAAGAAATTGTATACAGCATTGAGTTTTGGATGGTCCGGAAGGGCTAAGCATTGGACAAGGTTTGAAGAGGTCTCTTTGGTGTTAGCAGGTATAGCTACTCCTCTTGTATTCTCTGTTCACTCTATTGTATCTATGGATTTTGCTACTGCAGTAATTCCAGGATGGCATACTACTATATTCCCCCCTTATTTTGTCTCTGGAGCCGTATTCTCTGGATTTGCTATGGTTCTTACGCTTCTGCTAATTATGAGAAAAGTGATGGGGCTGGAAGCGTATATTCATACGAAACATGTGGAGTATATGAACATTGTAATTATTGTTACAGGTTCTATTGTTGGTGTAGCTTACATCACTGAACTCTTTATTTCTTGGTACTCAGGTGTCGAGTATGAATCTTATGCATTTATCAATAGAGCTACAGGGCCTTACTGGTGGTCTTATGCCATTATGATGACCTGTAACGTTGTTAGTCCACAGTTATTCTGGTTTAAAAAGTTAAGAACTAGTCTAATGTTCACCTTTATAATGTCGCTAATCATTAATCTGGGGATGTGGTATGAGAGATATGTAATTATCGTTACATCACTGCACAGAGATTACTTACCATCCTCATGGAGTGAGTTTCACTCTACATTCGTGGATTTGGGGATATTTATTGGAACCTTAGGGATTTTCATGACTCTTTTCTTGCTGTTTGCCAGGTTCTTCCCGGTATTAGCATTAAATGAGTTAAAAACAATATTAAAATCTTCTGGTGAAAATTTTAAAAAGGCTGACCACTAGATAACGAAACAAAAATTAGAACATGGAAAGAAAGGTATTTCATGCAATGTATGACGATGATGATAAGCTGAAAGAAGCAGCTCAACTAATCGTTGACAAAGGGATAAGAATAAAGGAGGTGTTTTCACCATTTCCCATACATGGAATAGATCCCATCATAGGAGTGAAAAGAACTCGTCTGGCTATATGTGCATTTATGTATGCTTTAACTGGAACATCGTTAGCTCTTCTAGGTATGTGGTACTTTATGATAAGCGATTGGCCCATGAATATTGGGGGTAAACCAAATCAAAGCCTCATTGATAACGTGACTTCATTCTTACCAGTAACGTTTGAATTCAGTGTGCTCTGTGGAGCGCATGGAATGTCTATTACTTATTTGTTAAGAAACGGAACAGTTCCGGGAATGATAGCTGATAATCCACATCCAAGATCTACAAACGATAGATTTATAATGGAGGTGACTACAGATGAAAATAGTTCAATGAGTGCAGATGACATTTCGAAAATAATATCTTCTACAAATCCAGAAGAATTAAGCGAAAAAGAATATTAATCACATGAAAAAGACACAGTTAATTATAGCAGTTATTGTTTCTCTTTGTTTCGCTTCATGTGTAACAGATGAGAATAGTCCAGGGTTAGAATACATGCCTGACATGTATCGTTCCCCAGCTATTGAGGCTTATGTTGATTACGGATTTGATGAGTTCAAACCTGGAATGACATCAGACAGTGCTAAAGTGATGAGATTAAAGCAATCTGTAAGAATTCCAGTAGAAGGCACCATTCCTTTCAGAGGAGGAGATCAATTAGCGTATAACGCGCCATATCCATACCCTAATACAGAGGCGGGATATGAAGGAGCAGGAGTTGGGTTTAAAAGTCCATTACCTACTTCACCTGAAAGTACAGCTGCAGGACAAGTGCTTTTTGAAAAGTTTTGTATCCAGTGCCATGGGGAGAAAGGCGGCGGTGACGGAAGTATAACGCAGAAGTCAGGGGGGAAGTACCCAGTAGTGCCTTCTTACGAGTCAAGAAAGGGATTAGCTGAAGGAAAGATGTTCCATACTATAACCTATGGAAAAGGGTTAATGGGATCTCATGCCTATATCTTAAACCAGAAGGAAAGATGGCAAGTGATACAGTATGTCAAAGTTTTAATGGGAGACGGTCCTGAGGTGTTAGTAGAAGATACAGTTGATGAGGATATCGCATCTAAATAAGTCTAGGAATAATATTAAAGAATTCAAAGAAAAAGAAACATGAATTTTGTTTTTTCGAAAAGAGCCAAAATCACCACTCTCGTCTTAATGGCGCTAGGTGTTATAGGTATTATAGGCGGACTTAATAGTCACAATCCTCACGATCATGGAGGCCAAGAGTTTTGGTCTAATTTGTTAGTGTGTGGATTCTATTTCTTTGCTATTGCACTCGGGGGGTTATTCTTCTATGCGTTGCAATATGCGGCAGAAGTAGGTTGGAGTTCACAATTAAAAAGAGTTTTCGAGGGGATATTTCATAGAAACATTCCAGCGTTTTCCCTTGTTCTAGTAATTGTATTTATAGCCTCCACATTACACGTAAATCACATTTATCACTGGATGGATCCAGGGACATATTCCGAGTTCGTAATTCCTGCAACAGTTGAAGGCGAGCATTCTACTTACACAGATAATGCAGAAGCCACAGGCGCACAAGTCAACCTAGGAATAGACAAGATTATTAAGAATAAAAGAGCTTATCTGAATGAAGGATTCTGGTGGGCTAGAACATTAGTCTATTTAGGTGTTTTTATTTGGTTTGGAAATTGGTTTAGAAAAAAATCTATAGAAGAAGACGCTCTAGACGGGACCACCTTACATGTAAAGATGTTTAAGCGTTCAGCTATTTTCTTAGCACTGTTTGCCGTGTTCTCATCTACATTGTCATGGGACTGGTTAATGTCTATAGACACGCATTGGTTTAGTACGATGTATGGATGGTATGTATTCTCGGGTATGTGGGTAACGTTTATGATTTTTGCGACTATTGCTACGCTTTACCTTAGAGATAAAGGATTTTTACCTAAGGTAAATGATTCTCACATCCATGATTTGGGTAAATGGATGTTTGGAATTAGTATGCTTTGGAGTTATTTAGGATTATGTCAGTTCCTGCTTATTTGGTATGCAGATATAGGCGAAGAAGTGATATATTATCAACAAAGATTTGAGAATTACGGATTACCTTTGATTGTAATGTGTATTATTAATTTTGTAGTTCCATTTTTAGTTTTAATGGCGCGTGATGCTAAAAGAAATCCAGTGTTTTTAAGATTGTCAGGATGTCTAATTCTAATTGGACATTATGTAGATGTTTACTTACTAGTAATGCCAGGAACTATGCACGGGCACTCCCATTATTCGTGGTGGCAGCCGCTAATGTTCTTAGGTTTCCTAGGGTTGTTTGTATACCTCATGTTAAACTCATTTACCAAAGCGGCCATGGTTCCAGTGAATCATCCATTTATAGATGAGAGTGAACATCACAGTATTTAATGAATTAAAGAATAGAAATAAAAGATATGTTTAGTCTTCTAGTATTAATAACGATAGTTCTTGGTGTGGTAGCTGCAGTGCAGCTAAGCAAAGTATACCAGTTAGCGGCTAAGCTGAGAAATCACCGGGAGGAGGATATCTCTTTGGCTGATAATAAAATGAACGCATGGCTCATGCTTATTTGGATGTTTGTGTTCTTTGCAGGTGTAATTTATTTTTACGTAGTATACGGGGATTACCTGCCAGTATCTGCATCGGCTCATGGGAATGATATAGACATGTTGTTCATGGTGAATGTGGTGATTATCACTATAGTCTTTTTCCTAGTACACTTGTTTTTGTTTTACTACTCCTGGAAATATTACTACAGAGAAGACAGGAAGGCATTCTTTTTTGCGCATAGCACTAAATTGGAAATGATATGGACAATTATTCCTTCTATAGTGTTAGCCTTTATAATCATTTTTGGATTAAGAATATGGAATGATATTACGGATGTAGTAGCCAGTGAGAATCCAGTGCGATTAGAAGTGTATGCGAAACAATTTGACTGGACAATTAGATACCCTGGGGCTGATAACGAGTTAGGGTTTTCTAATTACAATCTCATCTCAGGAACAAATCCGTTAGGAATAGCTAGTGATGAGTTAATCATTGGAAAGATAGCTGAGTTAGATGAGGAAATCTCAGGCATTGAGAAGAAGTTGAAGGAAGAAGGCGATTTTCTTCCTCCATCTCAATTAGAGGCTTTAGAGGATAAAATATATAGACTGCAGCGTCACAAGCTAAGAATTAATGATGTTAGCACGTCTAGAGAGGCTTCATCGGGAGAATTTAAGGCAGGTAAGGACGACAAACTAGTAAAAGGCGAGCTACACTTGCCTTTAGGTAGAGAGGTGGAATTTGTTTTTAATTCGAGAGATGTAATCCACTCAGCATTTATGCCCCACTTTAGAGCTCAAATGAACGCTGTACCAGGTATCCCTACGAGGTTCAAAATGACACCGACTATTACTACGGATTCGATGAGAGTAATGGAGGACAACCCCAATTTTGATTATATACTGCTTTGTAACAAAGTGTGCGGCGCTTCGCACAATAATATGGCAGTAAAAGTAATTATCGAAAGTGAAGAAGAATATCAGGCTTGGCTGGAAGAACAGAAAACATTTTCGGAAACCTTAGGAGGCGAAGGGGAGACTGATGAAGCAGAGGAAAGTATATTAGAGCCGGTGGCTGAGAAATAAGAATAAAGAAAAAATTGTTCAAAAATGGCAGGACACGCACATCATAAAGAGAGTTTTATTAGCAAGTATGTTTTTTCTCAAGATCACAAGATGATTTCGAGACAGTTTTTAGTAACTGCCGTTTTTATGGGAATCATAGCTGTTTTATTATCGGTTTTATTTAGGATACAATTAGGTTGGCCTGGAGAGTCATTCGAGATTTTAAATGCGCTTTTAGGGGATAGATGGGCTCCAGGAGGAGTAATGAATCAAAATGCTTATTTAGCATTAGTTACTATTCACGGTACCATAATGGTATTCTTTGTATTAACGGGAGGATTGTCAGGAACCTTCTCCAACTTGCTTATACCACTTCAGATTGGAGCTAGAGACATGGCTTCAGGTTTTCTTAATATGTTATCCTATTGGTTCTTCTTTGTTTCTAGTGTGATTATGATTTCATCTCTATTCATAGAAACAGGAGCGGCTTCAGGCGGATGGACGGTATATCCGCCATTAAGTGCTTTACCTCAGGCTATGCCGGGTTCTGGATTGGGAATGACGATGTGGTTATTGTCTATGGTACTTTTCGTAGTATCTTCACTTTTAGGAGGATTGAACTATATAGTAACAATAGTTAATTTAAGAACAAAAGGGCTGAAGATGACAAGATTGCCTTTGACGATTTGGGCATTCCTGGTAACAGCTATTTTAGGAGTATTATCCTTCCCAGTTTTAGTTTCAGCAGTGGTGTTGTTATTAATGGACAGAGGAATGGGGACAGCTTTCTACCTTTCTAATATTTTTATAGATGGGGAAGCTTTAGATGTAACGGGAGGATCACCGATACTTTATCAACATTTATTCTGGTTCTTGGGTCATCCCGAGGTATATATCGTATTACTTCCAGCTCTTGGTATTAGTTCTGAAGTGATAGCTACCAATGCTAGAAAGCCTATTTTCGGATACAAAGCCATGGTAGGTTCTATTCTGGCCATAGGGTTTTTAAGCTTTATAGTTTGGGGACACCACATGTTCTTAACAGGGATGAGTCCATGGCTAGGAGGATTATTCGTAATAACTACTCTATTGATAGCCATTCCTTCTGCAGTAAAAGCATTTAACTATATAACTACTCTGTGGAAAGGAAACATCCGTTATACACCGGCTATGTTATTTTCTATAGGATTGGTATCTACATTCGTTTCAGGTGGATTAACAGGAATTATCCTTGCCGATTCAGCATTGGATATTAATGTACACGATACTTACTTCGTAGTGGCTCATTTCCATATCGTAATGGGCATGTCAGCGATCTTTGGAATGATGGCTGGTGTCTATCACTGGTTCCCGAAGATGTTTGGAAAAATGATGAACACCAAATTGGGATATGTCCATTTCTGGCTGACGTTTGTCTGCGGGTACGGAGTATTCTTCCCTATGCATTTTGTAGGGCTAGCAGGAGCGCCAAGGAGATATTACGACTACAGTAATTTTGAATTTTTAGAAGTAGCATTGGATTTAAATCCGCTTATTAGTGTATTTGCCATTGTGGGAGCTATAGCTCAGATTCTCTTCTTGTATAATTTCTTCTATAGTATTTTCAGAGGTCAAGCGGCGGTGCAAAATCCATGGAAGTCTAACACTTTAGAATGGACAACACCTGTAGAACATATTCACGGAAATTGGGAAGGTGATTTACCAGTCGTACACAGGTGGCCATATGACTATAGCAATCCACAGCATGAAAACGACTTTGTTCCTCAAACGGTGCCTTTAGGCCCTGATGAAAAAGACCACTAGGTCAATACAAGAAAACAATGAACAAAGAAGCTGCAGGGAACTGCAGCTTCTTTTTTTTAATGTATTTCGTTCTCCCCGTTTATAAACAGATAGGTGTAACTGTTTCAATAAATCATTATTCATAGTATCTTTGGTTATAATGGAAGACTTTAGTCCAAGAGAAGAAGCAGAAAGAAATTCGGATAAGGAACTCGAAAGAGTCCTTAGACCTAAAAGTTTTGAGGATTTCACCGGTCAAAGAGCGGTGTTAGAAAATCTTCAAATATTCACTCAGGCAGCTAAGCTTAGAGAGGAGTCCTTAGATCATGTTCTATTGCACGGCCCCCCGGGTTTAGGTAAAACTACTTTAGCGTATATTATCGCGAATGAGATGGGCGTCAGTATTAAAACTACCTCAGGACCAGTTTTAGATAAACCGGGAGATTTAGCAGGTCTTTTAACTAATCTTGAGGAGAATGATGTTTTATTTGTGGATGAAATACATCGGTTAAGTCCTGTAGTGGAGGAGTATTTGTATTCTGCCATGGAAGACTATGTTATAGACTTAGTCATAGATTCAGGACCTAACGCTCGAACCGTTCAAATCACCTTAGAGCCCTTTACATTAATTGGTGCTACTACAAGAAGCGGCTTGCTTACAGCGCCGCTGAGAGCAAGATTCGGCATAAATTCTAGATTGGAATATTATGACGCGAAGCTATTAACAGATATCGTTACCAGGAGTGCTGAAATCTTAGAAATACCGATAAATGAATCTGCCGCTTTTGAAATAGCCAGAAGAAGTCGAGGAACACCGAGAATATGTAATGCATTGCTCCGCAGAGTTCGTGATTTCGCACAAATCAAAGGAGATGGAACTATTGACCTAGAAATCACAAATACGGCTCTTACAGCCTTAAATGTAGATAAGTTTGGTTTAGATGAAATGGATAATAAGATTCTGACCACGCTTATAGAAAAATTCAAAGGGGGACCTGTAGGGTTAAATACTTTGGCTACTGCAGTTAGTGAAGACAAAGGAACTATCGAAGAGGTGTATGAGCCTTTTTTAATTCAAGAAGGATTTCTAACAAGAACACCAAGGGGTAGACAAGTGACTGATAGAGCATTTGATCATTTAGGGTACAGTAATTTAAAAAATCAAGGGAACTTGTTTTAATAATGCTTTTATCGACTATCCAAAATCGGACAGATTTAATTAGAACAGAAGCCAAGCGATTGGGCTTTATGGAGTGTAGAATTTCTAAAGCAGGATTTTTAGAAGACGAGGCTCCTCGGTTAGAAGAATGGTTAGCCAATGGCTCTCATGGTAAAATGGCATACATGGAGAACCACTTCGATAAAAGGTTAGACCCGACCAAACTCGTCGAAGGGGCTAAGTCGGTCATTTCTCTGAGTCTTAACTATTATTCTTCCGAGATTCGCTCAGATATAGCGGCCCCTAAGATTTCTATGTATGCTTATGGTAGAGACTACCATAAGGTGATAAAGTCAAAGTTAAAGGCCTTAATTAGCTATATCCATGAAGAGATTGGTGAAGTAGGCGGGAGGGCTTTTGTAGACTCAGCTCCTGTTATGGATAAAGCATGGGCAGTTAAAAGTGGAATCGGCTGGATGGGGAAACACTCCAATGTCCTCTCTAAGAAAACCGGCTCTTTTTATTTTCTTTCTGAGTTAATTCTAGATTTAGAATTAACTGCTGATTCGCCGGTGGCAGATCACTGTGGGAAGTGCACTGCGTGCATAGACGCTTGTCCTACAGGCGCAATAATTAAGCCCTACGTGGTAGATGGAAGTAAGTGTATCTCATATTTTACGATTGAATTAAAAGATGAAATTTTTCCTAAGGAGTATCATGGAAAGTTTGATGATTGGATGTTTGGCTGCGATATCTGTCAGGAAGTTTGTCCCTGGAACAGGTTTAGTAAAGAGCACAAGGAACCTGATTTTTATCCGCATAAAGACTTACTTAATATGACTAGAGCAGAATGGGAAGAGTTAACTGAAGATGTCTTTCAGGAGCTTTTTAAGGGGAGTGCAGTCAAACGAACGAAATATCAAGGATTAAAGAGGAATATTGGTTTTCTTTCCAAATAAAAAAGCTCTGAGAGGAAGAGATTTCTTCGACTAAGAGCTTACGATTAATTTTAAAAAAGGAGATTTCCCTTATGCTGAAAGGACTTTTTTGAAAGAATCCTTTATCAATTGAGAATATAGATTACCAAACTTAATTAAGCACCATCTTCTGAGTACTTCTAGTTCTTCAGTCTTTACCCATTTAATAGATTTCATCAGTTCTTTTTTAAAAAGGTGTCTATCAAAGCTCACCTTTTCTAAGATTTTTTTACAAAATTCAAGCATTTCCTTGTCGATTTT
>CESI01005950.1_pt1 | contig 33677 bp, 32 predicted proteins | sample 356301 | NCBI WGS metagenome assembly CESI01 (sample SAMEA2621423, study PRJEB7988) | marine metagenome | biome: marine biome (ENVO:00000447); feature: deep chlorophyll maximum layer (ENVO:xxxxxxxx); material: "saline water (ENVO:00002010), including plankton (ENVO:xxxxxxxx)" | depth 40 m | reverse complement strand
TAAGTTCAGCTATAATTAGCTTGAGAGTTTCTTTAATTTACGATTTTGAATAAATAGGTTTTGTGTCATTAAAGTTACTCTTTCCCGGTTTGAATTAAAAATATATTTATTAAAACGTTATAGATCAAACTCTAAACTTTTGTACTCTGAGAGGAGTGAATTATAGAATGATTCTTTTCCGAATTTTTCTGACACGCTGCTTCTGCTATTTTTTATACATAGTTTCATTAGAGCTTCATTCTCTTTGATTTCTAGCATAGCGTCTCGAAGTGCGGTTGTGTCTTTTTTTGGCACAATAATTCCATTAAATCTGTCTTCAATTATTTCATTGGAACCATTAATATCTGTTACAATACAAGGAAGCTCCATTGAAGCTGCCTCGAGAATAACATTTGGAAAACCTTCTCTATAACTCGGAAAAACAAAACATGAAGAAATGGCTAAATAAGGGCGTATATCTTCCTTATAACCAACTGTTATTATTTGACCTATTTGTTCTATTTTTTTGATAGTTTCTGATCTAAGAGGGTCAAGATCAGACTCATAAAATCCAACAAGCAAAAGCTTAACTTTTAAGTCGTTTTTAGTTAGCATTACAAATGCTTTAACGAGTTCGTTGATTCCTTTATCTCCTACCAATCTTCCAACAAACAAATAAACAAAATCAGATGTATTAATATTTAATTTTTTTTTTAAAGAATTCATTTTTTTATCTGAGAAAAGTTTTTTTGAAAAAGTAGAAATATCTAGACCATTTGAAGAACCATTAGCTAGTACTTTCATCTTTTTGTCTGAAGCTAGTTTGATATTACTTATGTAACGTTTTAACCCAAAGGAATTTGGATAAATCCTATGAGAAAGAGCATATACTAACTTTTCTACATAAAATAAAAGATAGTATTTAAATCCTGTTTTCTCCATTAATGGAAGACCAACAACATCATGAAGTCTTATGGGTACTTGGGCAAGAAAGGCAGCTGACATTGCTATTAATCCTGCTTTGGGTGTTAAACTATGTACAATTTTAGGCTCTTCTTTTTTAAAGAATTTATAGAGAATCCATATAGATTTAAGATCCTGAAAAGGCGTTATTTTTCTAGTTAGAGGTACATGAAATGTTTTGATTTTAAAATCTGACCCAAATTTTTCAAGTCGCTCCTTATCCGATGAAACAGCAGTTATATCATAGTGCTTTCCGAAAAAATCCCATTGCCCATTTAATAGTTTCTCCAAAGATATTGGGACTGTGGTAACTCGAATTAGCTTTTGCATGAAATAAAGATAAAAATAGTATTTGGATTAATTTTGAGACTTTCGTTTTAAATCATACAACTGGCTTTAAAGATTCTTAAGAAGCCTTAGTTAAAAAGTAAAGATACTCTTGAACTGTTATATTAAAATCAAGCAGCTTTTGTTGGCGCAAAGTTTCCTCTTTTTTTTGTTCTTCGGTAATAGGGTTGTAAAGTATATAGTTTAATTTATCTAAAAATTCAGAATGAGTATTTACAGGATAACCAAAACGAAAGTCTTCTAAGATTAATCTAGAATCTCCTGCTTCAAAACCAACGATTGGTAAACCAACGCTTGCTGCTTCAACTAAAACATTAGGATAACCCTCACCAAATATTGACGTAAACAAAAGTCCTTTTGCATTAATGTACAAATAATAAATGTCTTTTATGTTTCCTAGTAATTTAACTCTAGACCGAATTTCCTCAGGAAAATAATTGATATCCCAACCATTTCCTGCAATCCATAATTCAATAGTATCTTCTTGATTAAAAAATTTACTTACAATATCTCTAAGATGTTTTGGCCCTTTTTGAGGATCGAATCTACCAACGAAAAGCAAGAAAGGTACCTGCTTCTTATTTTTAATTGTTTTTGTTTTGACAATTACTTTTGCTAATCTATTGACAATCACCGATGACCTTTTTTTACTAAAAAATGCTTTTTCGTGAACCTCTTTTGACTTGTATGAACAATATATAACCATAGGTTTCAGAATAAGCGAAGCCAAACCAAAAAGATTGAGCATGCCTTTTTGGTATATTTGTTTAGGTCCAAAATTTGAGTGACGAATGTTCCAAAATATTGTTTGAGAAGTACTGTTTTTTATTTTCCATATATGTGAATAATATATTGCTTTGTACATCCAAGCTAAAACTGTTGCGTTAGCATGGAGCTGGAAAAGATCATAAATTCTGTTTGGGTCAGTTTTGAAATCAACTACTTCACAAAATGAAATGACTTTTTTATAATGAAAATCGTTTGTTGAACCGTTTAGTGTAATTACAATTTGTTCTAAATCCTTCTTCTTAAATTCTTCTACAACACGAGCAAGAACATTTTCGGCACCACCATTTGCAAGGCTAGAAATAATATGAAAAATATATTTGTTTTGCATTTGGCAGTTCTGATTATTGATTTCTTAATATATTAATTTAAATGATATTAAAAGGCACTATAGATAAAGGAAATCAGGGTCTTGATAAAATCCTTTTACATCAAAAACAACACCTTCATTTACGATGAAATCCTTAGGGTTTATGACCTTAAAACAATCATGGGATACAGCCAAAACAACCACATCATACTTTTTACTCGAGAGTGCTTTTAGTTTTTCAAAACCATATTCTTTTAAAAAAACTTCAGAATTGGCCTCAGGATCATAAACATCAACTTGGAATCCAAATTCATTAAATTCTTGACATACATCAATAACTTTAGAGTTCCTCATGTCGAGACAATTTTCTTTAAAGGTTGCCCCCAAAATAAGCGCACTTGAATTTTGGATGTTTTTATTCTGTTTCAATAATTGCTTCACTATTTGGCTAACGATGAAAGTCGACATGGAATCATTAATCCTTCGCCCAGCTAAAATCATTTCTGGCCTATAGCCCAATTCTTGGGATTTATAAGCCAAATAATACGGGTCTACACCAATACAATGACCACCTACCAGCCCAGGAATAAAATTTAAGAAATTCCATTTTGTCCCCGCAGCTTTGAGTACTTCTTTTGTATCTATTCCCATTTTACTGAAAATAATGGATAGCTCATTGACAAAGGCAATATTGATATCTCTTTGCGTATTCTCAATAACCTTGGCTGCTTCTGCAGTCTTAATAGTTGGTGCTTCATATATTCCAGCCTCGATTATGGAACCATATAATGTACTTAATTCTTTAAGTGTCTCAGGTGTTGACCCAGATACTACTTTCATTATTTTAGTTATTGAGTGTTTTTTATCGCCTGGATTGATTCGTTCTGGACAATACCCAACAAAAAAGTCACTGTTGAATTTTAAGTCTGTTTTTTCTTCTAAAATCGGGACACATACATCTTCTGTTAATCCTGGATAAACCGTAGATTCATATACAATAATATCTCCTTTTTTAAGTACACTAGCTAAAGATTCTGTTGCTTTGACAAGAAGTGAAAGATCTGGACTTTTACTGGCCGTAACTGGAGTTGGTACGGTTACAATAAAGGTATTGCAATCCGAAATATCGTTTAATACAGTGGTTAGCTTTAATGAGGTTCCAACAACTCTGTTTAACTGCTCACTTGTTAGTTCTTTGGTAGCATCAAAACCTGCGTTGAGTTCTTCAACCCTCTTGGTATTGATGTCAAATCCGATAACTTTATACCTAGATGCAAAGGCTGCAGCTAAAGGTAAACCAACATATCCTAGACCGACCAGAGCGATTTTATGTTTTTTCATTATCTTAAGTTATTATAATACCAACGTTAGGGATTCTTCTAAACCTTGTTTAAAATCGTGACTAGGATTGTAGTTTAATAAATCTTTTGCTTTTTGAATACTCGCTTGAGAATGAGGAATATCTCCAAGATGATCGGGCCCAAATTTAATTTCTATATCCTTGATTGACGGAACAAATTCTGATAAACCTTCACGAATTAATTTTGTCATTTCTAGGATTGTAACCCTATCACCCACAGCTGTGTTATAAACCTGGTTAACAGCTTCCGTTTCTGTTGTTGTAATTGCCAAATGATTCATTAGAATAACATTATCAATGAAGGTGAGATCTCCAGAAAAAGAACCGTTTCCGTTAATAAGTGGAGATTCGTGGCTTACAAATTTTGGAACTACTGCTGCATAAGAGCCTTTTGGATCTTGTCTTCTTCCAAAAACATTAAAGTAACGAAGTCCAATTGTTTCTAGACCAAAAGTAGAGCTATATATCTCAGCATACAACTCATTTACATACTTAGTTATTGCGAAGGGAGATAGGGGCTTACCAATACTTTCTTCTACTTTAGGCAAGGCTATCGAATCGCCACAAGTCAATGATGAAGCAGCATAAACAAATCGTTTGATTCCATTTTGTTTACTAGCCTCAAGCATATTCAAAAAACTGCTAACATTAATTTGGTTAGATAAAATAGGGTCTTTTATGGATCTAGGTACTGACCCTAAAGCGGCCTGATGTAGCACGTAGTCAATTTTTTTTGAAGCATCTAAACAACTATCAAAATCGCAAATATCTGCTTCAATAAAAGAAAAATTTGGATGATTGTTAAAGTCTTTTAGATTATCGGAATGACCAGTTAAAAAATTATCAAGCCCAACCACAAAATACCCTTGCTTTAGCATAAACTCACAAAGGTTTGATCCTATAAATCCAGCAGCCCCTGTTATTAGTATTTTCATTTAGTTTTTTAAATTTTTATATTATAATAATCGGTATACCATTTAATAAATTTTCTTATTCCCACTCTAATATTTACAGATGGTTTATAATTAAAGTCATTAACCAATTCATCAACATTAGCAAATGTATTTGGCACATCACCCGCTTGAATATCCATAAAATTAATTTCAAATTTCTTCTGAATAACATCTTCGATGGTAGATATAAAGTCCATAAGTTTTATTGGGTTATTGTTACCTATATTATAAATTTTATAGGGGGCAGCTGTTGGATTGGTTTTGGTTTTTTCGTTAGGCATTTGTGCTGGATTATTAATAACCCTAAAAACTCCTTCGACGATATCATCAATATACGTATAGTCTCTAAGCATATTGCCGTGATTAAAAACATTAATAGGTTCTTTATTAAACAAAGCTTTCACGAAGAGGAATAGAGCCATGTCTGGACGACCCCAGGGTCCGTAAACAGTGAAAAATCGTAATCCAGTTGTACGGATATCATATAAATGTGCATATGCATGGGCTACTAGTTCATTGGACTTTTTAGTTGCAGCATATAGAGACATCGGGTGATCAACGTTGTCATTTGTACTAAAAGGAAGATCAGTATTGGCTCCATAAACTGATGAACTAGAAGCATAACTAAAGTTTTTAATATTGTGGACTCTGCACATCTCAATGACGTTTTGAAAACCTATAATATTGCTGTTAATATATGCTTTGGGATTCATAAGAGAATAACGAACCCCAGCTTGGGCAGCTAAATTACAAACTGCATGCGGATACTCAATTTTGAAAATGTTATTTAACTTTTCTTCGTCTTGTAAATCGCATTTATAAAATATATAGTTTTTGTTTAAATTAGAACTAATTCCTTTAGATAACATGAAACCTTGATTACTATCTATTCCAGCTTCTTTTAAGCGGTCAAGTTTAATTGAAACATCATAATAATTGTTAAGGTTATCTATTCCAACAACTTGATACCCCTCTTTTAAAAGTCTGTTGATTAAATGAAAGCCAATAAATCCAGCTGCTCCTGTTACAAGAATTTTCATGAAATTAAGTTTTGTTGTTTAAGATATTGGGAAGTTTGATGAAGTTACCTTTATACTTTACTAGATCCACTAGTATTCTGTATCTAATTCCTCAACTATTTTCTATTTCTATAATGAATCTATGTATTGCTTTAACTTGTCTTTAGGTTTCCAGCCAAGTATATCGATCATGTCATTGTTTTCTCTTAAAGTGGATTTATAATTTCCAGATTGATTATTTACATAGTTACATTCAATATTAAATTTCTCATGAAACATTCTGTAAACTTCTTTAATCGAATAGTTTATCCCTGATCCCATTTCCCATGCATCGTGATTTTTTTGATCACTCATCGATACCAAAATAAGACCTTTTACGATATCCCCTATATGGGTAAAATCTCTTTTTTGTTGCCCATCACCAACAATAGTTATCTTCTCACCGTCACGAACTTGTCGTCGCCAAACTCCGATTACAGCTGCCCAGTCTCCATCAATAATTTCATTAGGTCCATATACATTATAAAACCGAACGATTTCAATATCCATGTTAAATGTCACCCTATACATTTTACATATTTCTTCGCCTAAATATTTGTATAGAGCATAAGGGGATTGATATGGGTTGTGGTGTCTAGAAGATGATCCTGAATAAACTACTTTCGTCCCGTTAGTTCTTGCCCAATCGAGGACAGTTTGAACTCCAATGGTATTTGATTTAAAGGTATTGTAAGGGTTCTCGAAAGAGGGTTGAATTCTAGAGAGACCTGCTAAATGAAAACACAAATCAAAATCATTGATTAAAATGTTTTGAATATCAACAATATCTGCCTCCAAATAGGTAACTCCTTTAACATGGTTTTCTTTTGAGCCAATTTCATAATTATCTAACGATATTACTTCATGGTTGTCTTTTAGTGCCTCAATCAAATTCGAGCCCACAAACCCAGCTCCTCCAGTTACTAGTATTTTCACTTTTTTTTATTTAAATGTATTATAAATCTGCTCTAATTCCTCAAAATACTTTTCAATAGAAAACTTGTCTTTTACTGTAATATTAAGCGCATCTCCCAAATCTTCCCTTAAATTTTCATTAATTGCAAGTTCGTTAATTTTTCTCGTAAGTTCGTTTATATCTATTTGTTTTGGACTAATGATTTCTTGTGTATTTGGATCAACCACTATTTTAGGGATTCGAACTGCTTCTTTTGGAAGGCTGCCAATGGTCAGATCTTTGGTTGGATTTAATAAAATCCCATTTACGTTGTTTTTAATTATTTCTGGAATCCCATCAACATTTGCTGCTATTACAGCTTTTTTAGATATTCCTGCTTCAATTATAATATTTCCCAGCGGTTCACGCAAAGAAGGAACTATTAACAAATCGATTTTTGACATGAAACGAATCGGATTAACTACACCTACAAAAATAATATTATCAAAACCTTGAGCTTGTTTTTTAAGAGACTCTAATAGGATACCTTCTCCTGCTAAGTAAAATTTATGCTCTCTTATTTTTTTGGCTGCATCGATAAACACATGAATTCCTTTTGGGGTGTCAAATCTTCCTATAAACCCCACTGAAAAGTCATTACTGTAACGTTTTTCACTTGACAAATCATCAGGTATATTTATTAAACCAGTGTGATAGATTACTTTAATTTTGTCTTTATTTAACCCAAAATGTTTTGTTAAAACTATTTTAGAAGCATTGGAACAAGCAATTACAACATCTGAATAATCCTGATTTTGTTTATATCTAATTTTGTCATCTAAATTCGCATTCCAGGCTGTTCCGTATTCATGAAATATAACATTTGAAGTTGGAACTAGTTTCAATAGCTTGTTAATCGCTTTACTTCCAAAATTATTGTGAAAATGAATAATATGGTTTCTTGAAATCAAATAATAAAAAAATTTCCATTTATTTAATATTGATTGATTGATGTTCAAGTGGTATTTTTCAAGCGGTTTAAAAAATTTGTTTAAGGAATGTTGACTTATTATAACATGCTTATACTTACTTTCATTTACCGCTTTAGACATGAAAGACATAAAAGAGGTTTGAACTCCTCCTAGGGAAGCTAAAGAAACAACATGAACAATAGTTTTTGTCATTTTTAATTTTATAGTTATAATTTTTCGCAGATAATCATCATATGAGAACTTAATCCATTATTTGAAATGAAATCTTGCATAGTGTCTATTTCTTCTTCCGAAGAATATTTGAATAAGTTTTTCCAGAAAGGATCTTCAACATGTTCGATATTACTTTTTAAAATGTCCATATCTAATTTCCCAGGTGTTATAGACTCTATAACATTCAGCCCATTTTTTTCTAACAATGTTGAAATAGATTTTGGATTGAAAAAATTCAAATGATGTGGTGGTGAAATTGCTTTGGATTTTTCTTTTAATAATTGAATATCAATACCCATTCCACTTAAAGTTGTAAATATAAGCAAATCTCCAGGTTTCATGTTTTTATATAAACTTTGAATGAAAACAATGGGGTCGTGCAAATGCTCAAAAAGTTCAAAACTCACAAAACACTTTCGTTCTTTTGGAAGCTCTCCCTCCTCAAGCTCTTCCATAAACTTTTCGATGACGGTAAACCCTTTCTTTTGGCAGATTTCTGAAAGGTGTATTGATGGTTCAATAATCACAATATCCACATCCATTATTTTTTGAATTTCTTCATCAAAAACTCCATAACCACCTCCGATATCAACAATGGTTTTTACGGGGTTGCTTCCTTGAAGTTTAAGGATTCGTTCTTTGATCATTTGAGCCTTGGGTTTCCAAAGCTTTTCTCGTCTTGCTTTTTCAGTTACTTTGTAAAAGGTAGAAGCCCAATATTTTGTTGAAGGTGAATCGGTGTAATAAACATTAAATGCATTAAGTTCCGGTCTCGGACTCACGAAAATAGACAAACAAGAAGGACATATTTTGTATTCAAAACTTGATTTATTTCCCCATTGCTCACCCTCAACATCGCACAGAAAACAATTAACTTCTTCTCTTTTTGCTTCAGCAAAATAATTAATTGTATCGATTCTTGCTAACTCTAAATATTCGTCAAATATTTTTTGAGGTCTTATTTCTTCTTCAGTTAATTTCATGTAGTTAGTTCTAAAAGTTGTTTATCCTCAAAATCATTTATCAAAAAAGTCTCTTCAGGGAATTTTGTGTCCTTGTTTCTAATTCCAATAAAGGGAATGTCACATTCCAAGGCTGCATTTAAATCTGTAAACGCATCTCCAAAAAAAAGACAGTCTTTCGGTCGAGTTCCTGTATCCCTCAAAATATTACGTATAATTGTTGTTTTGGATTTTGGTGAGCCATATATAGCATTGAATAGATGATCTATCTGCTTTCTTTTCGTTATTTCTAGTATTTCCGTTTCTGGAGTTCCTGTGCAGATATACTGCAATGCCTCATTTTTATTTTTTTCTAAAAAAGAAAAAATTCCGTTTACATAGGGTGAAGCAATAACTTTTTCTTTAACCAATCGAGTAAAGGATTGGGCAAGTTCTTCAATCCGCTTTTCTGTGATTGTATTGCCTAGCAGTTCTGATTCAAAATAGTTAAACTTTTCGTAGCGAGAAATACCTCCGTGCTTCAAATGATAGGTCCTAACCGCCTGCTGAATCTTTTCATCATATGGAGCATACAACTCAACAAAGGCTTCAGTTTTTATATGAACAGAATCACAAACAACTCCGTCAAAATCATAAATCAAAATCTTTTGCTTCATACTGAATCTATTTCTGCAATTATGGTTACCGGAGAGCCATCTAAATTCTCTATGAGCAAGGGAGCACAAATTAACGATCGTGGAGTTTTCTTTAGAGATGATAGATCCATGTCCTCAACGAGTAATAAGGGATTTTTACCTCCCAAAAATTGACGATGAGCCAAACGGCCAATTTCGCGATTCTGATAAGAGGTAATGGAAATGAAATCCATACCAATTACCTTTAAATTTGGAAAATTATTTCTTAATTTATCAGCTAAATCTGGAGATAAACCTGGGTTGTAATTCCAATATTTTTCTTGACCTCTAAAAGCACCAAATCCTGTTTTTAAAATTAAAAAATCTATTCCTTTAGGCAGCTTTTCTAATTGTACTTGTGAAAATGAAATCAGTTCGTTTTCTTCCGCTTCAACTTCAAGTAGATAAGGATGATAAAATACCCAATCCCGAGCTTTATAGGCCTCGGATGTTTTTCCTTCAATAATAAAATGATTTGGATAATCTATATGAGTTCCTGAATGATTATGAAAACTCAACCTTTTAGTATTGGAACTATCTCCATTTTTTAGAGCACTATTTATTTTGACCTCAACACCTTTAGACCCTCCGTATAATGGTGTGTTTTCGTTCATAAAATATGATAGGTAGATGTATGTGGAATTTTTATTCATTATTAAATGATTTAGGTGCTTCTCCATTATCTAAAAGATCCTGATAAATGTTGTAAATAGTGTCTAATATTCCTTGACCAATTTCATGAGGATTTTCTAAGCTCATTTTTAAAGCAACCTTGGGCTTAAAAGAAAATGGTGTTATCTTATAGTGCCCCTCTAAAGATCCATTTACATAATCGATTTCTATTTGATTATTCATGATCTCTTTGATCATCGATAATAATTGATTCACTCGCATTGATTGATTACCAGAAATCATTAAAAATGAATTTTTATATTTTTCATCTAAAGCACTTACACTTGATTTAGCGGCGTCTAATATATTAATATAATCCCTAATTTCATCACCATTACCCTGTCTAGTAATCTTGCCTTCTAATAGTGCTTGTTTTATTGAATTGTGAATGAAATTAAAATTATTGGCTCTATTTCCATATAATGATCCATATCGTAACACTGTGAAATCTAATTCATATTCTTCTTTGTAGTTTTCTATAAATAATTCACATGCTTGCTTTGAGCTTCTATAAAAAGAGCCATGTTGACTATAGACATAAATTGTACTTGAATAGATAAAACGCCTGATTAAATGTGCTCTACATGCCTCAAGTATATTCATGGTCCCCATTATATTGAAGCTAGCGGTTTTAATTGGGTCTAATTTGGCCTCATTAATATCCGCAATTGCCGCAAAGTGATAGACGATGTCCACCTGTTTAATCGCATCATTAACAGCCTCTCGATCGATTATATTACCAACAATCATTTTTTGATTCCCTGATAAATAAATTGATGGCTTTATATCAAAAAGAAAGACTTCGTATCCTTGAATAGATAATTCATCTGCCACATGACTCCCTAAAAAACCACCACCTCCAATTACCAAAACTTTTTCCATATTCTATTTTTTAAAACTATTAATTAAGTTTTCAACCGCCATAGATCCTTGCTTCACAACATTTTCATAAGTTCTTGATCCTATGTGTGGGGTAATCATAATTTTTTTGTTATTCAAAAAAGGATGGTTCTTTTCCATGGGTTCGTTTTCTAAAACATCTGTCAAGTAACCTCCAATCTTTCCGCTTTCAATTCCAGCAAGAATTGCTTTTTGATTTACTAATTGTGCCCGAGCTGTATTTACAATAATCACCTGGTCTTTCATTAAGTCCACAGCTTTATCGTCAATCAAATTCCTTGTTAACTTATCTAGATTTACATTAAGACTTATGATATCACTTAAACGCAATAATTCCTCTAATGAATCAACATATTTAAAATTATTATTTTTAGCAAATTCACTATCTGGATATTTGTCTAATGCAATGACGTGCATACCAAATGCACAGGCGCGTTTCACGACTTCTTTCCCAACATTTCCTGTGCCAATAATACCAAATATTTTACCGTACAAATCTCTCCCAATTAATCTTTTCCACTGCTGATCTTGAATCAGATTGTTTTCTTCAACAATGTTTTTTACAAACGAAAGCAAAAGTGCAAAAACATGTTCTGCAACGGTTGTCTGATTGACTGCTGGACAACTGGTCACAGGAATCTTAAATTCTCTTGCGGCTTCAAGGTCTATTTTGTCTAATCCAGAGCCATATTTTGATATTATTTTAAGTTGCTTATCTGCTCCTTTTTTAATTACAGCTCTTGTGATTTCGTCATCTCCGCAAATAATCCCATCGTACTGATCGATGACCTCTAACATTACTAATTCTGACAAAGGACCCCTTAAGGTTGTAATATCATACTTCTGGCTAGCAAGAAGAGTATGGTGACCTCCTGGGGTATCCTGAAAAGAAGTAGAAGTTAGTAAAATTTTATGGGCCATTGCTCAGGTATTTTTGATTCAGCGAATCTGTTTTCATCAGTTCGTTCACTCGATTCAAATCTTCTTTTGTATCGACAGCCAAAGTAATTTCATCACGCATAACCATTTTAATTTTTATCCCATTTTCTAGTAGTCGATTCATGTCTACAGATTCAATTATTTCTAGTGGGGTTTGCTCCATTTCATTGTATTCTAAAAGAAAGTCTCTTCTAAACGGTATAATACAAACTTGCTTAAGCATAGTAATGTTTACACCGCTCTTTTTTCTGGAAGGAATGGGTTCTCTAGAAAAATATAATGCATAATTATTTTTATCGACAACTACTTTTACCTCCGCAGGGTCTTCATGCTCTTCTTGGGTCTCAATATTCTCCATCAAATTTGTAATTTGAATAGCAGGTGATTCTAACATTGGTTGAACTGCCGCACTTATCATTTCAGGGGTAACCATGGGTTCATCGCCTTGAATCATAACCACAATATCCATTTTTTTTCCAGTTACTTTTTCTATTTCAAGTAGGGCTTCAGCTGTTCTATCTGAAGCTCTTTCATGAGAATTACTTGTCATGATCGCCTTACCGCCAATGGTGCCTATATAATCCTTTATTTCTTGATCACATGTTGCAACATACACCTCTTCCATAATAGAGCTCATTTTTGAGCGCAAATATACATGACCAATCATGGGCATTCCTAAAATTTCTGCGAGGGGTTTATTTGGTAATCTACTCGAAGCCAGACGAGCTGGAATAATTCCTATTATATTCATGGTTTAAGTATATTTTTAAGTTTTTCCATTTCGTTACTTGCAATACTTCCTAAAAATAAAGTATCTAGACTAAATGCAATAAAATTATAGCCTTTCTCTATTTTTTCTTTAACGAGTTCATGCTTAGGCTGAATGACATGATAACCCATAATTTTTTTTGATGTAGATGCGATTCCTTCATATTTCAACAAGGCCTCTTTTACCTTTGGATGATTCCATTCTCCAGGCTTCCCAATTGACCCAGAAAGATCATAAGGACCAATAAATGTTCCATCAATTCCGTCAATGGCAATAATTTCTTCTAATTCATCGATGGCATTAATGTGCTCAATTTGAACAATTAATTTGAGCTCTTTAGTTGTGTGATCTCGGTAATTTTCAAAATTGAATCCATAACCTTGTGCACGAGACAAACCTACCCCTCTTTTCCCCATAGGAGGGTATTTGAAGGAGTCGACTGCTTTTCTGGCTTCTTGAGCTGAATTGACTGAGGGAATAATAATACCGTCAGCCCCTGCATCCAAAACTCTTTTAATTATTCGAGTGTTGTTTTCCCCTACGCGAACATATGCTTTTATTCCCTTGCTTTGAATTGCCATAATCAATTGTTTAGCTTCAAAATAATCAATTACAGAATGTTCCATGTCAACGCAAAGCCAGTCAAAACCAGAATCGGCCATAATTTCTGCAATTGATGGATTATTTAGGGTAATCCAAGATCCTATTTTAGCTTTCATATTATGATTTTTTTCTCCAGATTTGATTGAATGTATTGTGTGTCTTTGAATTAATGTCTTCATATCGTTTTCCATGTCTTTTTTCATCAAGATAAAAGCCTAGTTCTATTAATATCGTTTCAGAGCGATTAGCTTGCAAAGTGAAATTATCATTAATTTCGATTAAAATGCTTTCACATGATAATAAAACATTTCTTCCACCTTCTAAAATAAAATGTTCAATTCCATCTACATCAATTTTAATGTAATTTGGCTGCTTAAAATTAAATTTTTGAACTAAGTCGTCCATTTTGATTCCCAAAACAGCATATTCAAAATTTGAGTCAATCTCATTTCCATCAAAACCATAATTGTGATTAAAGCTGGACATAGCACCTCCTAATTGGGTTGATGTCATTCTCATTTTACTTACTTTTGTTTTGTTATTTAAAGGTAAAGGGATTACTGAAATTAAATCATTTAAACCATTGATGTTAATGTTTTTAGCTAATAATTCAATATTAAAAACAGAAGGTTCAAAAGCAAAAACATTACATGATTTTACTTTTGCTGCATAAATAGAGTATAATCCTACATTGGCTCCAATATCCCAAAAGATTTTATCATCGGACATTGATTTTATCCATTCTAAGGTCTCAGGTTCTTTGTCAGAAAATGTATTAGCTCGATACAAAGCCATACTATTTGGAGTATAGAAAACAAATTCATTGTTCTCGTGTTTTACTTTTTTCATCACTTCGCGAGATAAGTCAAGAAATTGATATACTATTTTTCTTCCAAGCCTAGAAAAATTTAATGTTTTGAAAACAACTAGTGTAAAAAAATAGAGACTTTTTAAAATTATATTACGGATCATTTATCTCGCTAGATTATAATATTTAAGATTTTTTATGTTAAGTAAAGTTAAACTAATTTAGGTTTATGTAGTTCAATACGAGTAATTCATTTTTTTGATTAAGTTTATCCAATAATGGTGATTCATTTATTACAAAGTGAAAAATCAACACCGTGGTTTTGATTCCAAGTTTTAGTGCTTCTAAACCAACTGAGCTATAGGTAACCATCACCTCATCTACAAAGGATAAATAGTTGGTAATTGGCTCAGTACTCACCACTAAATTAGAGCTATCTAGCTCCTTTATTTTTTGAATTAATTGAACATTATTGGTTGATGGATGAAATTTAATAAATAGCTTTTTTTTATTGTAGAGCTGATGTCCTAAAACATAATCTACAATAATTTTTGCATCGTGAAGACCACAAGCAACTAAACAGGTGTTTTTCTGAATCTCATTTCTTTTGATTAAATCCAAGTAATCCAGGCGTTCAATACGATCAAGTAATTGCAAATTAGGATAGCCATATTGACGATAAAGCTCTAATGAATAAGAGTCTTCACAATAATTTTGTTTCGGTAAAGGAACAAAGTTTAAGTTACTACCCGAACAATTCACCTCACTTTTGGCCAAAGCAAAAAGCATTTTTCTTTGAGAAATTGGACCGTGCTGAAATCCTGAAGATAGAATATTTGGGAAATAATTATTCAATATATAAGATACAAATCTACCTGAACAAAATTCATGTAAAGAATAAACTACTTCATTGGGGTTTAATTCTTTAAAAATGCTAGAATAAGCATTGAAGTACATTAAAATTCGTGGGACTTGATAAGACGATAATTGAAGTTCCTCTTCCAATTGAATATTTAATTTAACTCCTTTCAAGTTAAAGGTACTCTCTTTAATTCTTTGATACTTTTTTTTATGCTTCAAATAAGTTGTGAGTGCCCTGAAAACATCACCAAATGAAAGATATAAATCTAATACATAAAAGTTTTCTGTTTTATATTTTTTTCTCAGATAAAGTAATTCTTTAACAAATTGAAAAGGTGTTAAATTTTGATGAAATCCATCGGAAATTAATGTTAGCAGTAAAGAGGTACCATGATCATTGATTAAACCCTTATACTTTTTTTCTTTAAAATCTTGATCAAAATGACTTGGAAACCTTGAGATAAACAACTTGTCTTGAGGAGTTTTATTTTTTTTAAAAAATAACTTTAATGAAAATAAATAAACAATTGTTGTCCCATAAAAAAGAAGGTTTCTTAGGTCAGCTATATTAAAAAAATTTGATCTTTTTAACTTGCCTTTAGATTTTACCATATGTCCTAAGTTCAAACTCAATTGTTTTACCTCTTTACTAGAAAAGCCAAAACAAACAATGGATTGAAAGGTAGTCTCTTTAAGAATATTTTTTAGTATTAATATATTTAGATAATATGTGTATGTGTCAAAAAATTCTGTTCGTTTATTAGAAAAAAGACTCAAAAAATAGAGAGATAAGTCATTATTAAATGATAAATTTTGATCAAGAAACAATTGGTTTTTACTGTATATAAAGTTAGCATAATCGGATTTTTCCTTAAGTGCCATATCGTTTAATAATTTAGAATTATTAAGATTGATAGCTCCTTTATTGGTAAGTGTCCCTTGCTTGAAATTATAACAAAAAAGGACCTCATTTGATGAAGTTTGGAAATATACATCCTTGCTAGACTTCGTTAATACAAGTGTTCTCTTTTTCATTATTATTTTACAATCTCTTTTAAGATTTTGGCAGTTGTAGTACCCCCTAAACTAAAATTATTGATGTAGCTAAATTGTCTTTCTTTCTTTAAAGAAAAAACCGATGATATCTGATCCTCTAATGGCTTATCAAAAACTATTTTTTTAAAAATACTGTCTGTTTTGATGCATTTTAGGGCTTTGGTTGAAATATGCCTATTACCTATATCAAAAAAGATAATTTTTTTGTGGGTGGCAAGCGCCTCTGATAAAGCGGTTGACACATAATCAAAAATAAATCCATCATAACAATCAAAACACATTTCTAAAGTCTCTTTTTCCAGTTTATGCTCTGAAAAATGGGGGTATGTTTGAATACTTTTTGGATGTGATTTTATCATATAATCAACATTATTTTTGTTTAATGATTCCATTAAAGTTTTTTGCCAATCAATATAAAATGCGTCATATAAATTTCGATATGGTGCATATGTCTTGTACGATGAAAAACTTGTAGGAACATAAAGTAGCTTTTTCGTTTTAGTGGTATTTTTCTTGTTGTGAATTTTTTGAATGTGAGAAGACGTTCTTTTTAATACCAAAATATTATTACTTTGCTTTTTAAAAGGGTATTTGCCAAAATCAATATAAGATGAACTATACTTCATTTCTCCATATTCTACAGCAGGTTCCTCAATAATACTAATTGAAGCAAATCCATGACCAAAAGAAATCACATTTCCTTTATCTTTTAAAAAGTTAGCTGAAGCTATCCTTTGCGTTAATATTAAATTACTTCCTGCCAATAAAAAATCATTTTTTCTAGAGATTGGTTTACACCCTTCAAAACAAATATATTGTTTAAAATAAAGGTCTAGTGCTTGTATATGTTTTTCTGAAAAAGGTAATTCTAAAGCCTTTGATATTTGTGTAATTTTTTTTAAGAAAAATTGATAATAAATAAGCTTTGTAGTTAATTTTTTTGTTTTTTCTATTTTTATTTGAACGTTCCATGCTTTCTTGAAAAGGCTTATTTTTTCTTCTCTTCGTAAATTCGAGCTTACCCAAAGAGTTTTTTTTGACCAGAAATTTAATTTAAAAAATAAAAAATAAAAAGGAATCGGTTCTTGTTTAAAAGCCTGAATTTGGAATGCATTAGGGTCTGTTATGAATCTAGAGTTTACAAAAGGAAAGCTTGTTTTTTTATTACTTTTTATTTGGGTAAGAATAGTAATATAGGCTGACGAATAAAAACATACCAATTCATGAAAAAATAATTCAAAGAGGTCAACATTAGTTTCCTTTGATTTCTTTTTAATACAGTTTTGCAATAGTTTTACGCATCGATACCCAAATGCATTGATCTTTTGTTGATTCTCACTATGTTTTAAAAACTTGTCATTACTCATGATACGCCTATATTATTTTTCTTATTGCTCGATAAATATCATCTATATCCTCCTGTGTGTTGGGTAATCGAATATGCTCATTAATAGTCATTTCATGATAATGCAATTGTTCAGTGTTTGGACATAATCCCTTATTATAGTCTATGTTTAGGTCTTGATTTACTGGTGCTTTAAATGGATAACCCTTTTTAAAGAGTTGTTTTTCCTGATACATGGGTTGTAAATATAGGGGCGGAGTATAACCCTGAAAAAAAAGAAATCCTTCTGCGTTTAAGGAGGCTACAAATTCATTTCGTGTGATGTTGACCTTTTCTGGAAGGAAACGCATGGGGAAAACATAAAAGGTTGGTTTACACTTCTTGTTTTCCTCACAATTACAGTCTTTGCATTCTGGACGAGAAACTAGGGGCTGTAAAAAATCAATCCCTGAAAGTTGGTCTTCAAGAGAGTAAACCATACCTATCCTGGCTTCATTTAATGTTGAGAGTTTTTTTAATTGCACTGAAGCAACCGCTGCTAAAATCTCGGTCATCCGATAATTAAATCCTGCGATATTAACAATGTTTTTATAACCTGCAGGACCAACTACCGCTTCACCATGGTTACGAATTAGCTTTAAACGATAGGCAAGATCATCGTCATTTGTAATACAAACGCCTCCCTCACCAGTTTGTATTGTTTTGTTAACATTTAAGCTAAAGACACCAATGTCTCCTATTGTACCTACTTCTTTTCCTTTGTATAAACACCCATGTGCTTGAGCGCAATCCTCAATTATTCTGAGGTCAAATTCCCCTGCAATATCCATGATTGCATCCATATTTGCTGGAATGCCAAATTGATGAACCACAATAATTGCTTTTGTATTTTTTGAAAGTTTAGAACGAATAGACTTTGGATCCAAACTTCCAGTCTCCAATTCAACATCTGCAAAAACAGGAATAGCGCCATAAATAAGGGGAGCCATTGCACAGGCTGTCATTGTAAAGGGAGATACAATTACTTCATCACCATAACCAATTCCTAGGGCACCAATAGCAGCATACAGACCCGAAGTAGCACTGTTGACTGAAATTGAATGTTTAATATTGTAGTAATCAGACCATTCAGCTTCAAATTTTTGTACATAAGGTCCTCCTTCAAAAGAAAAAGGAGCATCAGGTGTATGAGAACCTTCAAAAAGAGATAAATACCCTGACTCAATTACTTCAATGGCAGCCGCTTTTTCTTCCTCTCCTGTAGTGAAATTATCCAGCCATCTTTTGTGTTCGTTTCTCAAAGGGTTTCCTCCATTTATCGCTAGTTCAGTATTTGTAAGATCAATTTTCATAGTAAGGAATTGTTTTAAAGTATAATTTCATTGATTTTTCAATAGCATTTATCGAATAATCAGCTAGGGTAGTTTTGTTTTGAAAAAAAAGTTCCATCTCCTGAATTAATCCAAACATATTTGAGACCTCCTGAGTTGGCAAATCATTTGATGAAAGTTTAAGAATGTTTTCATTCATTGTGTTAATTGTCTTTTTTTCTATAGATAGTCGTTGCTCAAAATCTTGAAAATGAATACGGCCTTTCTCAAACTTAAAATCCATTTCAAAAAGTTGATAGAATTGTTCAGGAACATAATTAATGGTAACAATAAATTCATCACTGAACCGGAGTAAAACATCAGTCCAATTAATTTTTTTAAGAGTGATCTTTTTTGCTTCGATACGAATATCTTCTTCCTTTATTGATTTACCAAACAAGTACATTAAAGTATCTATAGTATGAATTCCATTCTTTTTCCAATCACCATAAGTATAAAAATCCAGACGAAAAGGAGCTCCATATTCTTCTTTAGCTATTTGTTCTTTTAACACCTTAAAACGAACGTTAAAGCGTCTCGATTGATTAATAATTAGTTGAGTTGCTTTTTTGTGGGCAAGACGCCTCAATTCCTCTAATTCCGGCAATGAGAGACATAGAGGCTTTTCTACAATAATGAGTTCTGGGCAATCGGAAGAAAGAAGGATTTCTCTGGTAATTTTGAAATGTGTTTGATCTGGAGTGGCCACAATAACGAATTTGGGATTAAGCTCTTTAATTGCAATGATGTAATCAGTAAATGTGTACGGAATTTTGTATTGATCGGCAATTTTTTTTGCCTTTTCTTCGACTAAATCCACACAGGCCTCTAATTCTAAGAAACTGCTTAGTTGCATTGCTTCAGCATAGCTGTATACCTTGGAGGGATGCTGAACTTGGTCTTGATCAAAGTAACCCGCAATTTTACCACAACCAACGATAAGCCCTTTTATTCTTCTCTGAATTGTTTCCATCTTCGGTGAACTTTAGTGTTAATCTTTATGATTTTAGGATTTTTTATAGCTGCCTCAATTAAATTTTCCGTGCTAAAATCTTCTCCATATTGCGCGACAATGACTTTAAGAAGTTGTTCCAACATTGTGAAATCTTCTTGGGTATCAATTTCAAAATAAAACTCTGGATAATTGAACTTGCTGGGTGCCACAATATTTTCAATTCGAAGTGACTTATTCTTCTTGATGTTGGGGCCAACATGTTCTCGTAAAGGATCGTCTAAGGCCGTATTTTTTTGTGCATCTAAAAGGCATGAAGCCTTGTAAACGCTTACTTCTAAACCTGGTGGATATGTCGTCTTTATTGCATTACTCAAATAGTCTAAAGAGGAGATATTTTTCAATAAATAACCAATCATTTGATCTACCTGGAAAGAATCGACAAAAGGAGAATCGCCATAAAACTCAACGTGAATATCCGCCGAAGTTTTACAAAATGCTTCATGTACTCTTGATAAAACATCGTTCTCACTTCCACGCCAACAGCCAACATTCAATCGTTGGGCTTCAGCAGCTAAAACATCATCTTGGGGCTGGTCTGTTGTAGCCACAATTATTTCATCAATCAACAATGATTTTTTAATGCGTTGTATTTGCCATTCCAAAATCGACTTTCCTTCGATTTTTTTTAATACTTTTCCAGGGAGTCGTGATGATCCCATTCGCACTTGTATGGTAGCAGCTATTTTCATGTTAATTCGATAATCTCTTTAAAATATTATGTAAAGACCCAAGAAAGGATACCGATGAAATCGTGCATTTGAAGTGAACCTTTTCTTGCAAGAGACAGGCCAATTCGTTCTCTTGAAGGTTATACGATAAATGGAGTTCTTCTCCAATAAAGCGCTCCCTTTGATTCGGCCTGTAGGTATACACTGTGCTCCCCATTAGCGCTAATTCGATCAATAAAAAAGAATTCATCCCAATGATAATTTCATATTTCCCCATCACTTCTTTGGTCACTTCTTGGAGGAGCTCTAAACCATGTGCTTGACACAGGGTTTTATATTTATCCATTTTTTCTTCTGGATGGAGCTTAATAAAAAGGGGAGTCTGTGGAGGTTTATGTTTCAAAATAGCTTCTAAAACACAATGTTCATCAAAACCATATTTTTGTTTTAATTGAAAGTGAGGGTCACTCATGTGTTCTGAAACAAACAGAATGGCATTATTCTTTGATTGTTTAATTTTTGAGCTTTGTTCTAGTTTCTCCAAAGTTGGATTTCCAACAGAACATATACTATTTTGATTTATCCCCAATTCAATCAATTTCTGTTTACAGCTAGCATCATTAACCCAAAATTCTGATGGAAAGTTACTTTCGTCCAATGCCGCGATTCTTTCCATAAAATTGGTCCAATGTTCAATTATCATGATTGTTTTTACCTTGTTTTGCTTTCCCCATTTCAATAATTGAAAATCAATTGACATATTAGATAAAGGACTTCCAACGATGATTTGATTCACTCTTTCTTTCGGTATTAGATCTGATTTGAAGGCTATTTCCTTGATATTATTTTTAGCAAAAATTTTTGCCGAGATTACGGAGGAAAAACACAAATAGGGAGTCCTAATCGACTGGATTACTTCAGACAAGTATTGGGCCGGACCGGCATCTGCTGTACCAAATACAATCACTATTGTTGTTTTATTTTTTTACTATTTTTTCCGTCCTCTGGATTCAATAAAAATCCTTGAATTAAATCAGCCCAATGCCCATTAATTAAAAATCGTTTTGGAAAAATCACGCTTGGATTCATTCCTAATTTTTCCATTAACCGAATCATCCCTTGGTTCAAACTTGCAGTTCCAAAACTAATCAAATTGATCCGTTTTTTTTTAAATAGATAATTAATTAGATTCTTTATCGCCAATAAACCGATCCCATTACCCCAGAAATCTTTTTCTCCAATCAGAATAGAAATGTCTGCATATTGATTCTTTGCATCAATATTTACCCCTATGTTTCCTATGTGGCAATAATTGTCTGAGGAGTTGTTTTTTATCTCAAGTGCAAGGAATAAGTCATCACTCTCCAATTGTTCGTCATAATAGTTTTGACAACTTGCTAGGGTGTGAGAAAAATGACGCTGTTCCGAATACTTTACCACAACAGGATCATTAAGCCACGCAACATACTTTTCTGTAAGGTGTTGGGGGCTAAAGTCTATAATTCTCAACTGGTCATTTTCAAAATATACTTCACTCATTTGTTACCGTTTTTAGCATTTCCCATATAATTTGTTCATCTTCTTTTATTGCCCTGGTTGTTTCTTTTCCGATGACTTGGTCAATTTCTTTGGGACTAATGCCCGACGCGGGACGCTTAAAAGTTAAATGTGCTTCAGTAATTGTTGTTCCTGCTGGAATATCTATAGTAGAAACTAAGCTTCTACGTGCATTTTCAATGGCTTTCGCTTGACTCGATAGATCATCGAAATCATCCGATTTATAGAGTGTTGAGACCAGGGATAAGGACTCTGTAAATTGCTGTAAATCGTTTACATCCATCGCGTGATAATGATCATTACCAGGTAAAATCTTATCAAACGTAAAATGTTTTTCAATCACCCTTGCGCCCAAAAGAACCGCTGCTGTGCAAGGAAGCATGTTTTGTGGGTGGGTATGGTCGGAATATCCTATTAAATAGTCTGGGAATAGCTCTTTAAGGGTTTCTATTTTTTGAAGACTGGCAAATTCATTAGGAGTAGGATAATTTAATACACAATGTAAAAGTGATAAATGAATATTAAATGGGTAAATCCAATCAATTGCATCTTGAATTTCTTGTTTAGTACTCGCTCCTGTAGAAAGAATGATGGGTTTGTTAAACTGACATAGGTATTCAATAAAAGGTTTATTAGTAATGTCTGAGGAAGATATTTTATAAACATCCATCAAATCATTTAAATACAAGGCAGATTCTTTATCAAAAGGGGTTGACATGAACTCAATGTCCACTCGATCACAGTAAAGCTTCAAGACTTGAAATTCTTTTTTCCAAAAAGAATCGTTCTTTTTAAATAATTCAAATTGACTCGCTGTGGGTTCTTTCGTCAGATCCCAATAAGCGGGAGAATTCTTTGAAGCTAATGTTTCGGCCTTGTAGGATTGAAATTTTACCGCATTAGCTCCCCCTGCTTTGGCTTGGTCAATCATCAACTTCGCTTTATCCATTGAACCTTCATGATTTACACCAATCTCGGCAATGATAAAAGGACGCAATGACTGATCTTTTCGTTCAATAAATTCGTTATATTTCATGTTCTATTTTTATATTTTAACGCTCAAATATATAGTTAAAAGATTCATCTTTTCTGCTCGTAGAAGTAATATTGACTGCCTTGAAACCTTGTCCTGAAAAGAACTTTTCAAAGGCGCCAGCCTCTCCAGTGATTTCGACAAGAACACTCTTTAAACGCTTGTCGTTAAGGATTTCTTTTAATCCTTCTATAATTTGAAATTCTATTCCATCAACATCAATTTTGATGTGATTAGGGAATACCTTAGCTCTTTCAATAAATGAAGGAATCGTTTCAATAACAACATCTTGCTTAAGCTTGGCTTCAAATTTTTTATTGTTATGATCAACAACACTATTAAGCTGCGAAGTTGAGCTTCCAGAGTTGGTTTTGTAATGATTGAAAATACCAATTCCAGTAGAATTATCAAAACATAAACAAAAGGTCTTTAGGTTTGAAAAACTATTGAGATTTGCATTAATAGTTAGGTTATAATAATTTTTAAAATGAGGTTCAAACGCATACACCTCTTTAACCTTTTTAGCTGCATAAAGAGAATAAACACCAATGTTTGCTCCAATATCAAAAAAAATATCTTTTTTATCAAATCCATCAATCCATTCAATGGTATCGATTTCTTTTGATGAAAAATTAATTGCCCTTTGGTAGCATTCGAAATGATTAATCAAAGAATAAAAATAACCGTTGAAGTAAACTCCGTCGGTAAATGTTTTCAGCAGACGATAACGTATTTTCTTTACGTCAGTTAGCCTGCGAAAAAATTTGATCATAAAAAGAAATAATGGGTTCTTCATGTTTGTTTAAATATATATGTTGTTGGATTATGTGCTGATACTCTTTGTTATTTACTTCTTTTTTACTTGAAGTTAATGCTGTAATTGCGTCTATAGTCTCCTCATGTGACTTAGTATTATGTATGGAGCCATACTGATCAAAAATTGTTTGATTAGTATGAAGGTATATTGGGTTTACAACGTGTTTTTCTTGTAAAATGGCTTCAAAAATTATACTTGATCCAAAACTTATGATAATATCCGTGTTTTTAATAATTTGACCTGAAAGTGACTTATTGTGCATTATATAATTTGAATATAATGAATTGTCTAATGACCCTGAACCTCTGGTATGCTCTATAATTTTAAATTCATCGGAAGTGAATATGTTAATTAACTCATCAAGTAATTTTAAAGTCTTCTCCTTAAGAACATTATAGCTCCAATGGGGAGTGAAAAATATAATTTTTGTTTTTGGTCCTCCGTTGACAAAATAATTTAGCATTAGATTTTGATGCCATTTTTTGGAGAAACGCATATTTCCGTTAATTCTACATATATTTTTATTTAAACCCCTTGCTAGAAAAATATCTCTATGATATTGATTATTTAAATAGTAACGATGGAATTTATTTCGATTAGAAAAATCATTGGTTGTTTCATTAGTTTTTTTTAAAAAATTAAACGAATCATTCGTGAAAACGAAATATCCATGTGGAAGGGCAAAGGTTTTTATACCCAAGATTCGTGAGGCTATAAAAAGATGTCCTCTGACATCTTTCCATGAAGGATTAAACCACTCCGACACTATTCTTTCAACACTATTAGTTGTTAAAAAGAACAGACTGGAAAATAAATTCCATGACAAAAACTTCATAGGGTGTGAATTACGATTGGTTGAAATTACTATTATAGAGTTCTTCTTGATAAGTTCGGCAATAATTTTGTATGAATTAATATCATCTTTACCCAGCCAAAGAATAAGAACTCTTTTATTCTTTTCCATTGCATACCAAATTAATGGAGTAATGTGATCTATGTCATTGAAAGTTCTTAAAATAAATAAAGTGTTCTTTTTCATGACTTAAACAGGAGTATTAGTTGAATTGATAAAGGAACTAAAACTACTAATAACGTAATTCCATTATTAAAGAATTTTGAAAAAATTAAAAACTGCTTAATGTAAAAAAAGAAAATTTCTACCATCACGAAATAAACTAAAAGGGTTTCAAATTTTAGAGGAGGATATAAATAGCACAAAAGAACTATCAACAAAAAACGAATAAAAAAGGTAATATAGACTGAAATAAAACGGTCTACCCCTTTTGTAAAGAGTAAATACCCAGAAATCGATCCTATACCGTAACAAGGAATTAACCACTTTATTACTGAAAAAGCTTCTCCAAGACCATCATAATTAGTCAAATAATTGATTTCCATAAAATTGACAATGATTTGCGCAATATAAATTATAGGAAGTGAAATAAACAAAAAAAAGACGCAAGGATACAATACATATTTTTTAATTATGCCAATATTTACATCTGCAAGGGATTGTTTAACCCTAATTGAAATTGGTTTGATAAGTTCACTTAAAAATGAGGCGCCAATTTTTAAAAGAAATAAACAAGCAGCATACAATCCGATTTCTGCCAAGGAAAAATAATGTGTGATCAAGTAACGTTCAAAAAATATCCACAATCCAAATAGGATAGAAATTCCTGAAAATAAAAAACCAAATTTTAGTTGTCGCTTTAACTCTATGTAATCAAATTTAAAATCAAATCCAATCCCGTATTTATTATAAAAGTAAACAAAGATTAAAAGTAAAGCGAATGACTTAACCACCAAGGGGGCATAAATCCCAATAAAAGCGACAGTCGATAAAATAAGTATGTTTTGAACAATAACTATCACCAAGGAAAATTTGGCATATTGCTGGAAATTTTTATTTAGTATCATATCCATTCCAATAACTTTTAATCCTTTAGTTAAAAGAAAAGAAACTGCACCAAAAACAATTCCAACCTTTACTTGGAATGATTTATCAATAAAGAATCCTGTGAAAAATAACAACGCAAATAATGCCAATGTAATAAGTAACTCAAATCCGTAAGCAGTTTTTTTTCTATTCTTTGCTAAAGTAGGATTGTTTTCTAAGTCATAGTTGTATTCTCTATGAACATTGTTTATTAAGCCTATATCTGAATATTTGGTTAGGGAGATGATTTGGTTTACAATATCAATAATCCCAAAATCAGTAGGTGAAAATACTTTTAAAAAAATAGCTCCTCTTAATAAGTCAAAAACTTTTCCTAGGGAAGATACAACAAAAAGAGAACTACTCTCTTTGATAAGTTTGTTCGATTTTATGGAAAATAATGAATTTTCCAAAACTAAGTGTTTTTAAGGAGTTTCACATTGTATTTATCCATCATTTCATCATTTTTAGTCATGTTATTTTCATGTTGACGATAACGATATAATGGAAATTTTAAATGAAAGACCTTGAACTTTTTAGAGAATCTATTCATAAATTCTCGTTCTTCATTCCACAACTGTTCTTCATTATACAAACCAATTTCTATGAGTTGTTCAATTCTAAACATAATTCCACAACCAATTGGATTTTCTTCATAGGAATGACGATCAATAATCTTTTCTTTATCGTCTACCTCCAAATAATCACAACTTACAGCATCAACATTGGTATTCATCTTCATGAAGAGGCTTAAAATATTCAAATACTCGAAGTGAACATAGTCATCAGAATCTAGTCGTATAATAAATCTACCTTTCGCCTTCTTGATTCCACTATTGAGTGCAGTAGGTAAGCCTTTATTTTCTTTTTGCTTTATTAGAATTACATCTTCTAAAAACCTATCCATTGCACTAAGTGTATTATCCGAAGAACAATCGTCTATGACAATTACCTCATAATCTTTTTGATCCATCGATTGGCTCAGTATTGAACGCAAACAACGACCGATAAAGCGCTCTTGGTTAAAAACGGGGATAATGACACTAATTTGAATATTATCTTGAACAGGCATCTTGTATGCTTTTGTATATATAACTTAAGTTTTCTAAGTTTAACAACACTGAGATTGGTAAAGAAACTGCCCTAGATATGATTTCTTTGGAAGGTTCAAGTGAGGTTTCGAATTCTTCCCAATTATTGTATAGCTCTTTGATATGCTTCCATGTCGCTGCAAAATGCCACGTATAAGCTTCGGGTAATATTTTTGTAGATATTCCATTTGAAAGTAAATTTTCTCTACATTTTAAAGCAGTAGCCTTATCCCTTACATAAAAAATCAAAGCATCAGAAGTGTCAGTAAATGAGGCTGGTTTTTTTCTGAAAGAAATAGGTAAATCCTTTATTTTTTCAATAATTGCTTGCTTGTTCTTCTGATGACTTGCAATTATTTGATCTAACTTATCAAGTTGTGCAAGACCAACAGCTCCTTGCATTTCTGTCATTCTGTAATTAAATCCACTTCTAGATCTACTATCTTCCCAACGAGGCAAAGAAGGGTTGTTTTCGTGACCATGATCATGATAAGCTTTAGCAGCTTCCAAAATTAATGGATCTTTTGCAACAACCATACCTCCCTCACCTGTAGTTATTGTTTTAGCAAAGTCAAAACTAAATGTACCAAGATCTCCAATGGTCCCTAGATATTGATTGCCATATGTTCCTCCACATCCCCAAGCTGTATCTTCAATTACTTTAAGGTTATGTTTTTTTGCGATTTTCATTACCGAAGACATGTCAGAGGGAATTCCTAACATATGGACTACAATAACCGCTTTAGTTTTATCCGTAATTTTTGCTTCTAAGTCTTGAGGATTTATGTTAAGTGTCTCATCAATATTTGCAATTACTGGTTTTGCACCAACTTCTACAATCGATTCAACAGTTGCAACAAAAGTAAAGGCTTGTGTTATCACCTCATCACCTCTACCTACTCCGATAGCTTCTAGGGCAACTTTTAGTGCTGCTGTTCCCGAGCTTACGGCTAATGAATCTGCAACACCCAGTTTTTTGGAAAATTTTTTCTCAAAATCCCTTACTTTGAAAATGTCATTTCGCATTGCATCGAACCCATGACGAAAGAGTATTCCACTATTTTCAAATAAATCTTGAATTTCTTTGTATTCTTCTTTACCTATAAGTTCAAATCCTGGCATCTAAGAAAGTATTTTATGAAAAAGCTCACTTACTTTATCAAAGGTTAATATTGTTTTAAAATTGTCTCCCAGTGCGTTTGATAACGGTTTTTCATGAACTACAGTCGCCTCAAATAGTTTTTGAAGAATTGATTCATCAAGAATTTGTTCCGTTATTTTAGGAATAAGAATTTTATGCTTCTCAACAAAACTACTAAACTCCTTTACTTCATTTGGATAAAACTCTTCCATCGCTAACATTACAACACAATTAGATACACAATGATGGCTTCCAAAAACTGAAGATAAGCCAGCTGAAAAAGGGTGAATTATACCAACCATGCTGTTGGCTATAGCTACTCCTCCAAAATAAGATGCTAACATAATTTTTTCTCGGTTTTTATCTGACATTGGATCATTTGAATAAAAAACTTCTTTACAGATATCAAGTGCACTATTTGAAAATGAATCTGAAAAAACATTTTTAAGTTTTCCGTTCAAAGATTCAATACAATGAATATATGTATCCATTGCTGAATAAAAATATTGATTAAAAGGAACACTTTCTGTTAGACTAGGATCTAAAATCAATTCATTATAAACAGAAAAATGACTGTTCATTCCCATTTTGATGTTTTTCCTTTTATTAGAAAGCACACATGTTCGAGAAGATTCAGCCCCAGTTCCAGAAAGAGTAGGAATACCAATTTTATAAACCCCTGGTTTTTTAACCAAATCCCAACCCTGATAATCTTCAGCTTTCCCAGTATTTGTTAGCATATTGGAAACGGCTTTTCCAACATCAAGGGTTGCACCACCACCAATTGAAACGATTAAATTAATCTCTATATTTTTATCAAAAATAGATTGAGTAAAGAAATCAATAAGTTCAACTGTTGGCTCTTTTTCTGTATCATTAAAAAATACATTTAAGTAAGAACTAAAGTCAAATGGCAAAATATTTATTTTGTCTTCAAAATACGAATCGATAAAGAAAACTGTAGACGCTGCTGTTGCTCCAATTTCCTTTATTTTAGGATCTAGTGATGAAAACGCTCCTCGATGAAAATAAATTTGATTTATATTTTTTATAGATGTCATTGCTTTTCTAATTTCCTATACCTTCAACTATATTAGCTAAATGATTGTCTTTTTTAATGATATTTCTTCCGTCATAAATTTTTGAAGGTCGCATCATTCTGGATATGATTAAATCCCATGGATAATTAATAAACTCATCCCATTCTGTAAGGATTGCTATTGCATAACTTTCATGAGTTGCCTCCATATGGTCTTTATGAACTATGCATCGCTTTAATTTATTTTGAATTTCTGTTATCGAATTATTTTTACTTTCTCCAAGAAGAGTAATATCTTGGTGGATCTTTTCTTCATTTACCATCGGATCATAAATATGTAATTCAGCTCCCTCTTCTAAAAGTTGGTTGGCTACATAAATTGCTGCAGACTCTCTGGTATCATTTGTGTCTTTCTTAAACGCCCATCCCAAAAGGGTTATCTTTTTTTGATTTACAGTACCATTTAGGCCTTGGATAATTTTTTTTGCAAAACGATTTTTTTGATAATCATTAATTTTGACTACCTGAAACCAATAATCTGAGACCTCTTCCAATCCATAATACTTACAAAGATATACTAAGTTCAGAATGTCCTTTTGAAAGCAACTTCCGCCAAAGCCAACTGAAGCTTTTAAGAACTTTGGTCCAATACGAGAATCCATCCCAATAACTTTAGAAACTTCTTCTATATTGGCTCCTGTTTCTTCACACAATGCAGACAAACTATTAATCGACGATATTCGCTGAGCAAGCATTGCATTTGAAGCGAGTTTTGAAAGTTCAGAAGACCAAACGTTTGTGGTAAGTATTTTCTCTTTTGGAATCCAATTCGAATAAATTGAAACTAAAGCAGCTACTGCAACTTTTCCACTTTCAGTTTCATCACCGCCAATAAGTACTCTATCCGATTTGAATAGGTCTTGAATCGCAGTGCCTTCTGCCAAAAACTCTGGGTTAGAAAGAACTTCAAATTTAACTCCTTTGGTATTTGAACTTAAGACTTCTTTTATTTTTTCGGCTGTACGAACGGGTAAAGTTGATTTTTCAATTACGATCTTATTGGAAGTAGCAACTTCGGCAATTTGTCTTGCACATTTTTCTACAAAAGTAAGATCGGATGCAAAGCCTTTTCCTTCTCCGTAAGTCTTCGTTGGTGTATTAACCGCCACAAAAATCATTTGAGATTCTTCTATGGCTTTCTCCACATTTGTAGAGAAAAATAAATTTCTTCCGCGTGCTTTTGCAACTACTTCTTTTAGTCCCGGTTCATAAATTGGTAACTGGTCTAAATCTGCATGGTTCCATTTATCAATCCGTTGCTTGTTTATATCTACAACAGTGACTGTAATATGTGGACACTTGAGAGCAATAACTGCCATTGTTGGGCCACCAACATAACCTGCTCCGATGCAACAAATTTTAGTGACGTTCATACAATATTATGTTTTTTTGATTGGATTTTGGTTTTGAGGCTAAAGAAAAATTAACCTTACGATCAATCAAGCCTTCAACCTTCTCTTCTAAAGCATCTATATATTCTGTATTCAATTGATTTCCTACCAAAACCACATCAATAGTTCCAGAATCAAGACCTTGAGCATAATCTCCTACTAATAAGATCTTTTGAACTGGACCCATACGCTCTAAGACGCGTTCTACGATCTCTTCCAGTCCAAGGTGCTTATATACTATTTTTTGAAGAATATCGAATAAGGGATGTGTTGTATTGGCTTTATAACCTACTTTGTTATTGTCTTTGTATTTTTCTAGATACCCCGCTTCTGAAAGATGATTCAATTCTTTGCGGATTGAGTTTGTAGATTCGTTAAACTCAGATGCTAAACCATTCAAATACCCGCTGTTCGCCTGATTGATAAAGAATTTAATCAATAGGCGAAGACGAGTTTTGGATGTAATCAGTTTGTTAAGCACTATTAATCGTTTAATCTAAGTAACAAATGTACTTGATTTTATTTTTAAAAGCAACTTAATTAGTGCAATATTTATTATATTCCTGTTGATACATCCGTTTGGGATAGGTATTAACAAGTTTCGAGAAGGTTGCACAGGATTCTGGAAAAGAGCCTGCTTTGTATAAAGCAAGGGCTTTATATCGGAGCGCTTTTTCTTTTAAATTTTCTTTTTGCGAGCTTTGAATCCGGTTAAGATAGCTAACCGCTTCTTGGTATTGTCCGTTCTCATAAAGCGCTAATCCAGAATTTAAAGCATAAGTATATTCTAAAGGATCTAAATCAAAGGCTTGCTTAAACAGCCCAAAAGCACCATTAAAATCTTTGGCGTTATATAATTCAATCCCTTGCCTGTAGAGCTGCTCTGCCTGAACTACTCTTTGTTGCCCATAGGTCAGGACTCGATAAAGCTGAAAAATTGTATCATCCTGGGGAAATAGTTTAAATGCTTCTGCAGCTCGGCTCATTGTCATCGTATCCCCTAATCCTGTTACATTAGCTAAACTTCGTAGATAGATAGTCCATAATATAATTGTGTCGCCTCCAAGAGCTCGTACAATTTCAAATGATTTATTTATCTCAACTACATCCTTTTTGGTGATTAAAGAATTCATATATAAATTGTAATGAGGCATATTATTAGGCAAGTTTTCAAAAGCAAGTTTAGAATAATAATATGCGCTGTCAATTTGATTCTCAGCAACAAAAAATTGCGCTTTTAGATTTTCTCCAAAGAAAATTTGCGGATTATCCTTTGATCCTAAAAGTGCGTATTGATGTGCTTTTTCTTTTTGATTATTATTGTAAAAATAACGAGCTTTCATAGCCTTAATGGGCATTGCAGTTTCGGTTAGGTTAGGAAAGTCATCTTCAATTTGATCAAGTTCAGCCAGGGTTAGATTATAGGTTCCACTATTGAACTCATACAGTAACCGCCCTTGCTGAGTTAAAGATTGATACGAAAGTACATGAATTGTTATTCCTGGAATTAACAAACAAAAAGAAAGCACAAGAATTACAAAAGAATATATAGGCTTAACTGGACTTATGCCTTTTTTTGAAAATCGGTTTAGGTATATTGAAAGTAATAACCCCATATACAAAGCTAAAGAAGATTGCATTAAAGGGCGTGCTATGGGAAAATTTAAACCAGCATCAATTCCATAGATGATAAAAGGCATCACCAATAATAAAAGTGAAAAATCTGAACTACCATCTTCTTTTCGTTGAACGTATAGAAGACGAAAAAGGTAAAAAGTTAAAAGGCCAAAAAGGCTTAAATAAGCAACACCTCCTAAAACACCTACTTCAGCAAATATATGGATAAAGTCGTTGTGAGCATGGTAAGGTACCGTATAACCTTTTACGTGTTCTTTACCATAGGAAATTGATGCAATTTTCCAATTCCCTAGACCAGCACCGATAATAGGATGATCTTGAAAATGCTCAAATGCATCAGACCAATATTGGAAACGCCCGTTTGATGATTTTTCATTGAATTCAATATCTCCTAATTGACTCCCGATATCACCTTTATTTTGAGAATTAGTAAAAGTGATATTCAATAGTATAGCTAATAAATATGGGACAATGGTTAGTAACAGATTATTTAGGTTAAGTTTTAGCTGTGCACGGTTCTTTATAAGGATGAAAACAGAATAAAAGAGAAAAATAAAAAATACAATGGAAGTGCTTAAAATAGCAGATCGAGCATACAAAATAGAAATAGCAAAAACTGCTGTAAACAAAAGGAAACTAAGAATAAACTTGAGTAGTCCTTTTCGAATGGTAACAATAGAGTAGAGCACAAAAGGTACTTTGAATGCAATCGATGCTGCTGTAATATTTTTGTTACCTGCAACCCCTTTAAGGTCCATTTCATTAAAGTTATTGGCTTCAAGCTGAGTAAAAAGGTCGCTGTAAAAAGAATATAGCTCAAAACATAAGAAACCTATAAATATTCGGCTAATAAGAACGACTTTGTTTTCAATGTTATCAAGCAATAAAAAACAGAAAAAAACTGCAAAGAAGGTATTTCCAAGTCTAGGAAGGTTAAGCAGTGTTTCGGTTGGGTTTATGGCGTAAAAATAAGAAAGCCCTGACCAAATAAAATAAAACAGATATACATAAATAAATATAGACTTGGATAGTTTGACTAAACCTAATTGTAAAGAATCGGAGTTATTAAAAAGAAAATAAACACAAGACAAAATATTAATCGCACCCAGATAAACCCACTGGGGTGCCAAAATGTCTATGGCATTTAGATTAGGTAGTGCTCCTGTTGTAATATAAAGAATAAGTAAAATCGAGGATGTTATATTTACTGAGGAACTTTTCATAAAAAATAATTTTTACGAAAATAAGAAAAATAAGATTATGAAGGAAAATAATGATAATTAAGATAAGGGGGTTGGTATAAAACACAGAGATTAATGATAAAGTGAACTATTAAAAATTAAAACAGAAGATCTACTTGATTCTAAAAGGAATAGACCATCTGTAAAAATGAAAAATAAAGACATAAAAAAACCCCCATGCATTTGCATGGGGGTTAGTTTAGAATTTAAAAAGCGATGCTTTTTAGATAA
>CESI01034572.1_pt1 | contig 33681 bp, 17 predicted proteins | sample 356301 | NCBI WGS metagenome assembly CESI01 (sample SAMEA2621423, study PRJEB7988) | marine metagenome | biome: marine biome (ENVO:00000447); feature: deep chlorophyll maximum layer (ENVO:xxxxxxxx); material: "saline water (ENVO:00002010), including plankton (ENVO:xxxxxxxx)" | depth 40 m | reverse complement strand
AATTTCAAAAGAACCATTATTTGGGTTTGGATATATTTTAAAATCTTTAAAAACTTGATTTTCAATCCCTAGACAAGCGTCTACATATACTACGGCTTCTTGCATTTCACTATAACAACTTATGGTGGAAATATCCCAATTATAGAAAAAATAGTAAAAGTCTGTAGAACCATTCGATCCTTGAGTGATGGATGCTACATTACCATAATCGTATGGGTAGGAAGCATTGGTTGTATTTCTAAATAGAGATAATGTACCTGGACTAATAGCAGAAATATACATTCCATACCCAATTCCAGATGGTATATTAACACCAATTGGCACTTTGTGTCCACTAATTGTATTTACAGGTGAAGTTATGGTGTAAGTTCCATTAAAAATTGTACTACCTAAAATACTTTGAATAATAATACCTACAGTTCCAGTATCATTAGGATATATTGTAACAGAGTCAATAGTTAGGTCACTATATACATCAAACATAAGTCCTTCCGTAAAGAAATTATAATACCCCCCATCGCTAGAATTATAAGTAGCTCCCATATTGCCAGGGGCTAGTTCCTTGTAAGCGACAAATAAGCTGGTTGAAGTGTTTATAGTATCAGTTTGCATTGTATCTCCAGTCCCAATAAAATTATCATTACTATCAAACCAGTCAAAATTTGCACCTGCAGGACCAGAGGCTGTAAGAGTTGCAATTTGGCCATTTGGATTAAGCACGTCTACACATATAGTATCGTCGGTCACTGTTGGAGCTAATGGGGTATAGTAGTTTTGAACTTCGATGGTAGATTCATATGCATCGTTTGCAGTATTGTCATCATTTGGAAGGTTTGTAGTAAAGTCAAAACTGTATGTTCCATCTTGGGTCAAATCAACTGGTAGAGTAAACATGTATAGTAAAGAATCTCCAGGTTGTAAGGTGTCAAAGACGGTTTCCACAAAAGGAGTTCCATTAAGAGTATACTGAATAGTAAACCCAGATTGAGGTAAGTAACCAAAGTTAAAAATAGTAGCTGTAACTACAGAGCTTTCCACTTCACATCCGGTCAGTGCAGTAGGCAAACTTGCCACTACAACACCAACATCATTTTGGGGACCTTCTTTTACTGTCAAATCATCAACTAAAATATCATTATAATAATCATTTGTAGAACCACCTGATTCTCCTCTAAACCTTAAGTAGATAACACCTGACACATCAAATCCTAATATAGAGAAAGTATAAGTAGACCAAGCTTGGTTATTATTGTCTTGTAAGGAATCTATTGTAAACCAATTTGTTCCGTTAAAGACCTCAACAAATAAAATATTTGAGGGACTTGGATTTGTTGTATAATAACAAAAATAGTCAAATTCAATCTGAGGACTTATTAATGAAGACACATCAACAGGAGCAACTTCCATAACAGTTCCTTCATCAGTACCTGAAAAATCTATCCAAGCAAATGACCCTGCAGGTCTACCATTGTTAGCAGCAGAATAACCTGGAGTGCCGGTGAATAGCCATCCATCTCCAGAAATTGCACTTTGAGACCAACAAACTGGTAAACTTCCTTGACTAAAGTCTTGAGTATATGGGGCTATAAATGCTGTACAATTGGTAGTAAAACTAATTGGCCCAGTAATAAAACTTGAATCACCAGCAGTACAAATAGATTGAACATAAAAGTCATATGTTGTTGCAGAAGATAAACCACTTAAGATTACTGTGTCGTTATTTACAGCTGTTAAATGACTAGTGTCTGGACTTACTCCACTAGGTGTAAGGTAAACATTCCAAAGGGAATCGGTAATAAAAGATGTCCAAGATATTGTAATACTGTCTGTTCCAGTGTTTACAATATTTAGATATTGAGGTTGAGGGCAACTAGGTATAGGAACTATTTCGAAATTATCAAACATTACATCGTTATCTTCAAGATCATCTACTGTACCTTCTGTTGCCCAAACAGCAAATTGAACAATCCCAGTATCATTTGGAAGCGCAATAATTTCATGGTTTCCACCCGGACTTGTATTGTAATTATTATTAAAATTAGTTAATCCATTCCATGAACCACCACCATCTCTTGAAATAAGAACCTCCACTCTGTCATCTGAACCCAGGGTTCCAGGACTACTAGTAGGCCAATCAAAAACTCCAAAATCAAATTCTAATTGGAAAGGCCCTCCACTGCTAAAATCGTATTGAGGAGAAAGCACCCATTCATTTTTACCTAGAGTATATAAATTAATTTTTACAGCTCCAGTAGTACCAATATTTCCAAAACCGTCTGTTAACCACGAACTTGTTCCTAATCCGGTAGGTCCTGTCGATGGATCTCCATCGCCTGCTTGATTCCAACACGCATTTGGTGGAAATCCAGCAGTAAAGTCTTCTAATGATGGAGCAACAATAGCAGAACATGGTGTTGAGAAGGTGTATGGACCAGCCCAATAACTTTGATCAACAGAGTCACAGATTGCTTGAACATAAAAGTCATAGGTTGTTGTAGGGCTTAATGAGTCTATTGGGTAACTAAGATAATTTGAAGTAGTATCAATAAACCCACTCCCTAAAGAAAAGCCAGAAACTCCCCATTGAACATTCCATAAACTTTCAATTCCTCCGGCTATCCAGTTTAAATCTGCGCTAGAAGCGTTTAGATTTGATGTTCCAATATTTGTTGGAGATATACAACTTGGCAATCCCTCATAATGAAAATCATCCATCCATATATAGTCAAAAGTATTTGTTAGACCATGACCTAATGCAATATAATTATCTGTTCCGTAATAGTTGTTGAAATTCACTATAATTTCTTGCCAATTAGAACCATCAAATACTGTATAAGGTATTGATTGTAAAAGATTAAAAGTATTAGCATCATTAGGATCAGACATTGTTCCAACAACAAGACCAGAGTTATTAAAAGCACTACCATTATTTTGTAGATAAAATCTTAATCTTTTAGTAGTATCTAAATCAGACAAATATGGACTAATAAGCAGTAGACTTCCTGTAGTTCCACTGGAGTTATAAAACTCAATAGAGTTAGGAGCAGTTCTTTGAGGATCAAATGCACTATTTGAAGTTTGAATCCATGCTCCAGTGCTGTTTGTTGAGTTTAAAACACTCCAACATTGGTCAACATTTGGAGCTGTTGTATTATCAAAATTTTGGTAGTAAGGAGAATTAATAGGTAAACATTCAGTTACAAAATTATAAGGACCAGCCCAATAACTTTGATCAATAGTGTCACATATTGCTTGTATATATACATCATAATACGTGTTTGAGTTTAATGAGTCAATTTCAAATGGAGTGTTAGATGTAGTGTTAGAGTTACCAGTTCCTAAAGTGAATCCTGCAGGTCCCCATTCTAATCCCCATAGTGTTTCACTTGCTCCAGGTATCCAAGAAATAAAGGCACTTGAAGCTGTCAAAGAATCAGTTGAAATGGTAGATAATAAAGGACTTGGACATGTTGGAGCTTCTCTTACAAATAAATTATCAACTAAAATATCATTGTAATAATCGGTTGAAGCACCACCTGATTCTCCTCTAAACCTTATGTTTATAATACCAGAGCTATCGTGCCCAACTAGTGAAAATGAATATGGATTCCATCCAGAAATGCTATTAATTTGTAAGACTCCAACTGTGTCCCAAATATTATTATTTCTAGCTTCAACATATAAAATATTAGTAGGACTAGGGTTGTTAGAATTCCAACAAAAATAATCAAACTCAACTTGAGGAGTTGATAAAGCAGAAACATCTATAGTAACTAATTCCATAACTGATGCTATATCTGTAGCACTAAAATCTATCCATGCATAAGAACCAACAGGTCTTCCATTATTAAGAGCATCATAACCTGGAGCTCCAGAAAATTGCCAACCATCTCCAGAAATAACATTTTGAGACCAACAATTTGGTAATGATCCAGTACTAAAATTTTGAGAATAAGGAGCACTAGTTATCGCACAAAGCGTAGAAAATGAATAGGGACCACTTAGAAAACTTGAATCTCCTGCAGAACAAATAGATTGAACATAAAAATCATAAGTTGATGAGGAGTTCAAACCACTAATAAATGCAGTATCATTAGTTATGGTAGATAAATGAGATGAATCTGGATTAATTCCAACAGGTGTTACGTATATATTCCATAGAGAATCTGTTCCAAATGTAGACCATGTTAAAGTAGCACTATCTGTAGTGGCATTAATTAAACTAAAGTACTGAGGTTGAGGACAACTAGGGATAGGTAAAACTTCAAAGTTGTCAAAAATCACATCATTATCTTCTGGATCGTCTACAGATCCTTCAGTTGCCCAAAAAGCAAATTGAACAATTCCAGTGTCATTTGGAAGTGGAATAATTTCATGATTTCCACCTAGATTAGTAACATAGTTGTTGTTGTAGTTTGTAAGTCCAGTCCATGAACCTCCACCATCTCTTGAGATAAGAATCTCAACTCTGTCATCAGATCCCAAGATTCCAGGTGCTGATTGTCCAAAAGTAAAAACTCCAAAGTCAAATTCTATTTGAAATGGCCCACCAGATGATAAGTCGTATTGTGGAGATAAAACCCATTCATTTTTGCCTGTCAGGAATAGGTTTACCTTAACAGCTCCTGTAAATCCTACATTTCCAAAACCATCTTCAAACCAAGAACTGGTTCCCAAATTAGTAGGGCCACTAGAAGGATCGCCATCTCCAGCTTGGCCCCAGCATGCATTAGGTGGAAATCCACCACTAAAATCCTCTAAATTTGGTGGCACTATAGCTATACAAGGTGTTGTGAAAAGATAAGGTCCAGCCCAGGAGCTAGTATCTCCCAAACCACAAATTCCTTGAATATAAAAATCATAATCTGTTGATCCAGTTAAAGAACCTATAGGATACCCTAGAAAATTTGAAGTAGTATCAAAAGTCCCTGATCCTTGAGCAAACCCAGAAACTCCCCATTCTATATTCCAAAGTGTTTCTACACCACCCGCGAGCCAAATAAGAGTAGCTGAGTCAGCTGTTAAATTAGTTGTCCCTAAGGATGAAGGCGATGGACATGATGGACAAAACCCATAAGTATTGGAGGCTAATCCATTGTGTACGCCACTCGCAATGATTATACCATCTCCATCTGTAATATCCCATGAAACTTCATTAGTAAACGAGCCAGTAACCCAATTTGCTAATTCTACAGTATCGCCAATATTCGCAAAAAAGTTTTCAACTCCGATCGATCCGGAAGCAATTGTTGCTCCTGTTATTACAGTATTACCATTGACTAATATATCAACTGTGTTTCCATTCCATCCATCTCCCCACGAATCAAACATATTAAATGTATGAATACATTGGCTAAATGAAAAAGAGGAAATAAAAAGAGAAACAATTAGTAAATATTTTTTTTTCATAACTTATTAGTTTAATATAATTTTTTTGAATTTAGAACTTTTTAAATTGGAGAATTCAATAAAATAAATTCCTTTTTTAAACTTGGATAAATCAATTTCTCCATAATTATTATTAATAGTTTTTAAATAAATTACTTTTCCTTGATAATCAAAAACTTTTATACTTTCAATATTAGATTTTGAATAAAAGTTAAAAATATCATTTGAAGGGTTGGGATAAATATCTATATTTTCAACCAATTTAAATTCTTTTAAGTTGCTACAGTTTTCTACAAAAACAGTTGAGGGAGAAAAATCACTTTTACAATCATTATCCGAAATAATATACCACTCTACATCATCAATGTAATATGCATCTCCGTTATTTGTAGTGAAATTAACAGATCCTACTTGATTAGCTCCAGCAATATAAGAACCGAAGACGAAAGAGTTATCAATATAAATATTCCAAATAGATGAATTTAAATCACCAACTAATTTCAGTTCAAACCAATTATTATTACTAGGGCAAGAACTAGTTAATATAGTAGGTCCGATATCAAATTCTAAAACTCCGGAATTTAATTTTATATTAAATATTTCATTAGAAGAAGGAATAGTAGAATTCAAAATATTAATACTACCACTGGTTTCAACTCTAATATCAAATAAAATTTCTACAACTCCTTCATCGACATCTTGATTTAATAAGAGAAATAAATTATCATCATTTATGTCATTTAAATAGATTGAGTTCATGCCAGAGGACATTTGAGCTCCAGAAATAAAGGCATCGTCTGGTCCACCTCCAGCTCCACTCAAAGTTGTCCAATAGTTCGAAAGCTGAGCAATTAAAGAACCTGTAAGATAATTTTCAAAATCATCTAAGTAATATTCTGAAGACTGTACTTGAGCAAAGTAAGTTGTTGTTAAGGGAGGGTTTACTGCTGTATTTGAAATAGAATTCACACCTAAGGAATCAGTATACCAATTAATCAAACCATCATTAGAACTTGCTTGAAGAAACGAACTGTCACCATAACAAATTGTATCGTTAAATGTTGTTGGAGGTTGAGGACTTACAAAGTTTTCAATTGAATTACTGAAAGTATTATTTAATGGAACTTGGTCATTGTTTAAAATACAATCGTATTGAATGTAGTAAAGACCATCCATACTTAAGTCTACAGTTGTAGTGAAATTATATATTATTGTATCCTCAAAATTTATACTAGAAATAAATGTTTCAACTACTGGACTAGCGTTATTAATCGAGTAAGAGACGTCAAAATTACTTTGAACACTTGGAGCATTGTTAACAATCTTAATTGAAATTTGTTCTTGAGACGAAAACGAACAAGAAGAAGAAGTGAGGTCTGATAATAGTTCCAAATCACTTGTAACGGTCTGCTGTACTCTAAAATTATCTATTGCCATGTCACTTGACCAGCCGCTTCCTCTAATTCCAGTTATTTTAAACTGGACAATATTTGAATTAGCAGTAAAAGGAATACTATGTTGCACCCACTGATCACCTTGATCTCCTGAAAGAGAAAAAATATTTGTAGAATTATTTCCTTCTATTAACTCTATATCCATTGTCCCCATTTCAGCGCCATACATATGTGAATAAAAATTGAGTTCGGGATTAGAAACACTAGAAACATCAATTAGTTCAGAGTATACAATTGCTATGTCGCCATTTTGTTGTGGGTTAGAGGCTTCTATGTATATATAATTCCCTCCGACTGTAATATCATCGGAAGGACCAGTTGGAAAACCATTGGCTAAGGTAGGTGGTGGACCTGAATTTAATGTCCAATCAAAATCATCATTACTGTCCTGATGCCAACAAGCAGGAAAACCAATATCAAAATTTTCAAATGTTGGTGCTAAATTATAGGAACATTCAGTTGTAAAACTTATTACAGAAGAAGAGACACTATTTTCTGTTGTTGAGCATACAGCAGTTATGTAGCAATTGTAATTACTATTTGGTGTTAGACCGCTTATTGTTGTAGGTATAGAGTCTGTCAATAAACTATCGCCATTGTAATATATCATCCATTGAGTTTCTGAACCTGATGATGTCCAAGTTAATTGACCACTTGTTGGAGTAATATTAAATGAACTAAGATTTGTAGGTGGTGGACAACTTTGACATGAAGTTACTTCAACAAGATCTATAGCAAGATCGCTATACTGACCTTGGTTAAAACTTTGATCTCTAGAGAGTTTAAACCTTACATAAATAACTTGTCCTATGTAGGAAGAAAGATTTATACCAATCTGTGTATATGGATCATTAATATCCGTATGTGTTTCACCAAATTGAGCATATAAGTTTGTAAAAGGTCCTGTAGGCTGGTTAGACACCCCCACATCAAGCATACCCATTGAGGCACCTCTTCCATGAGTCCAAAAAGTAAGTTCTGCATCGTCATAACTAGATGTTAAATCTATTGCAGGACTAATAATTGATGCAATATCAACTTGGGAACCTCCAAAAGTACTTGACTCAAAGTAGAAATAATTTGATCCACTGTGAGCACCGTAGGGCCCTGTTCCATTTGTGCCAGTGTAACCATTATTTACTTGCCAAGTCCCATTTACAGTTCCAAAATCACCCGTCCATCCACCTTGAATTTCACAATCGTTTGAAAATACTAATCCAGCTGAACCACTGTTACATAAAATTCCAGAAGGAGGTTGAGGAAATCCGTTACAAACACTACAAGATTCCCAACACACTGCTGGCAAGGTAATATCTTGACTTCCAATAAATAAAAATCTCTTAGCAGAAAAAAAACTTCCATTCGAGCAAGAACCATTTGGATCAATTGTTTCCTCAATATTTAATGAATCTGCAGAAAATATAAATTCATAAAAACCTGTGTATAGTGAAATTGTTTTTTCCCAAATATTGTCACCATTTATATCCGTCATTGGGTCGCAATCTCCACAATAATTATTCCACGTACCATTAATTTCTGGTGTAGTAAATCCTGTTGCATTATTATTCATGTCTAATTGAAAAGTCACATTTACAAATTGTGGAAAACAATTGGCATTAGACGTATCTGAGAAAAGTAAAGTGTCATTTCCCGAGTTATTATTAAAAGGTTGACTGGCATAAATCTGAATCCCTGAAGGGTCATAAATTTGAAAATCGATTTCAGTATCCCAGTTTCCAGAACTAAAAGAGAACAATAAAACATCACCATTTAAGGTTGTAATAGAGTCAGAACTTGAAAATCCATTCGAAAAAGAAAATGAACTTGTTGAGATTCCATTTACAGAAACATCTATTGATGCACCATTCCAACCATCTCCATAACTATCTACCATGTCAACGGTGTAATGGCATTGACTAAAGCTACTATTATATACTAAAATTAGTAGAATTGTATGGAATACTAAATAATATTTTTTCATTTTTTATTGAAATTTGCTACCACCGACGTACTAACTAAAATTATAAAAAAAAAAGGAGCAATTTATTGCTCCCTTTTTTTAATATCTGATGAGAGATTTACTTTTATTGTAAAGTAACAGTTTTAGTAATCATACCATCAATAGTTTTAATATTAATCATATACAGTCCTCTTTCGAGATCAATTAAATCAACATTTACTTTATTTAAGTTGATATTATTGTTGCTTAAAATTACTTTCCCTTGAAGGTCTGTAATAATTAGTTCTGTAATTTCTTGATTGTTTGTAATAGTGAACTGACCATTGTTTGGATTTGGATAGATACTTAAATCCTTAAATGATAATTCATTAATATTACTACAATCTTCTACAGTAACAACTGCTTCTGTTCTTTCTGATCTACAAGCATCATCAGTTACAGCACTCCACTCAACGTTGTCAAGGTAATACTCAACACCTGTTCCAGGGTAAATATTCACAGATGCAACAGGATCAGGATTTACAAAAGTTCCTTGAGAAACTCCATCGGCAAATACCTCCCAAGTTCCTGTAGAATAATCACATTCAAATTTAAAGGTATTCCATACTGTATTTCCTGCTGGGTCAGTAGATGAGTAAGAACCTGTTAAAACGGAAGCTCCATCAATTTCTACATTAATAACACCACCTATGAAAGTTACACTCATATTCCAAGTTGTACCAATCACTACATCTTCTTGAAAGTTAATATAACCATCACCTACAAGATACATGTCCATAGAATAATTGAATATGCCTGTACTTATAGCTTCTCCAAACTCCAAAACACAATCTGTTCCATCCATGTTAAACACACGTAGAGAATTTCCACCATTACCTTGTACGTCTGAAATAGGCATATCAACAGCAGAACCTCCACCTGGCCATACAGCCCAGTTTTCTGGATCATTTGCAACAATATAACCACCAGCAGTATAAGAATCAAAGTTCTCAGAATGACCTATTACTACTGCGTCTTCGACATAGTAAGAAGTAGTAACTAAAGGACTAACATCAAGATTATCACCAGTACCAACTAAATTACCACCAGTTGAGGCATCGTACCATAAAGCATGACCATTTGCAGTTGTAGAAACCATTGCAGTCTCACCATTACAAATAGTATCACCCATAGTTGATAAAGCAACAGGAGTTAAATAGTTTTCTGCGGATAACATCATTGAATTATTAGATGTGTCACTGTCTAATGCAAGGTCTAAACCAAAATCTAAATTATAAACACCGTCTGCAGACATATCAGCAGTTGCAGCAAAAACATGCATTAAGGTATCACCAACATTTAAAGTGGAAGTAATATTCTCAACTACTGTTGTTCCACCATTAACAGAATAAGAGAGACCAAATGACGATTCTGCAACTAACCCTTGGTTAACTACCCAAAGTTCAATGGGTTCAGTCGCTGTTAAATCACAACCTGATGCTACAGCAGCTGCAACTATTGCCATCTCATGTGGTGGTGGTACAATACAGGAATTAACTTCAATTAAATCAATTGCTAAATCTTGTGTAAATCCACCTAATGGATTTCTAGTGTAAGTAAAACTTAAGAAAACAGTGTCACCAGCATAAGCACTTAGATCAATACCAAGGTTTGCGTATGCTAAGCCTGCACTACCTTGAATTTGTCCGCTGAAGATAGCTAGATTAGTAATTGTTCCACTTAAAGTACTAGAAGCACCTACATGTAAGTTACCCATATTATTTCCATAAGCATGTAGCCAGAAACTTAATTCGGCACTACCACCAACAGCATCGGATAAATCGATTAATGGAGAGTAAATTGTAGCAGTGTCAAATTGACTACTGCCTGTTGAAGATTCAAAAAAGAAATAAGACGATCCCTCGTGAGCACCAAGTGGACCTGTGCCACCAGATGGTGTGCCACCTGTACCAAGTTTCCAAATTCCATTTCCAGCTCCAAAATCACCAGTCCATCCACCTTGAGCTTCAAGACCGTCAGTGAAAACAGTTGCATTGGTATCACCAAGTCCACATGTTACACCAGTAGGGCCATCAGGATAAGTAAATAAAGATATTGGTCCAAACCATACACTAGTATCACCAACACCACAAACAGCTCTTACATAGACGTTGTAATTTGTTGCACCACTAAGGCCTGTTAAAGTATAAGAAGTATCTGTAGATTGACTACTAACATTTCCAGAACTACTTGAAGCTAATATGTCCCATGAAGCTTCAGATCCACCAGCTGACCAGTTTAGATCCACACTACTTCCAGTAACATTGCTCAAACTTAAATTAGAAATTTCAAAACATGTAACAGCTTCGCCTATAGTTATTTCATCAATAGCTATATGGTCTAATTGTGCAGTATCTGGTTCAGAGTAAACAAATCTTACTTGTACTGTATCACCAGAATAAGCAGATAAAGATACATGTTGTCTTATCCAACCATTTGTATTTCCTTGAAAAGATGCAATAGAATCCCATGTTCCAGTACCGTTATGAGCTTCAACAGTTAATAAAGCATTAACAGTCTCAGTTTCTCTATTAGAATTTAATAAAAATGAAAGTTCAGGACTTGTTAACGGCACTACGCTTACTTCAGGTGAAGTTAAGGTTGTGGGTGCATAAGCAGAATCCCCCTCATTACCATTTACGAATGCACAATATCCAAATGGAAACGGAGTTAAATCCTGGTAATTACCACCTATGTGTACGTAGTAACCTGCATAAGCGTTGTAATCAGTAAAGTTCCAATTGTCACCAGTTAAAACCCCGCCATAAGACGCTGATTGAGAACCCGATTCAGACCAACAATTTGGCATAGTACTTGAAAAACTCTCATTCCATGGAGCTGTATTCACCCCACAAGATGTTGTAAATGCTGCTCCTGTAAATCCACTAGTACCACCATTAGTACATGCTGATTGTACGTAAACCCAATATGTAGTACCTTGAGTTAATCCAGTAAGTGAAAGAGAAGGAGAATAAACAGAATTACCATTTACAGTAATTGTATTAAATTCAAAGGTGTTGTTGTCAAATTGAGCTTTCACATACCTGTTCCATGTAGATGCTGGAGCAGTAAGTGTGTTAAAACCTAATACTAGCGCTTGTCCAGCATTGCCAGGGACAAAACTAGCACCAGTACCTTGATTTTGTTTAATTAGCCTCCAATTAGCTCCACCTGAAGGAAGACTAGTAACATTTATTGTAAAAGTTTGAGCAGCTTGACTAGTAATGCCATCCGAAGTTAGTGCAAGAGGATATACATAAGGCCATGTAGCATTCCCACTTGTAAATAATGAACTTTGGTTAGCAATGGTTGTTGAACTAATTACAGTAGAAGTTCCAGAGCCTTGAGTAAAACCAGCAGGACCATATTCTGTGTTCCATGAACTTACAGAAGTACTATCTGTCCAGGATATATTTGCACTAGTAGTGGTAATATTTCCGACAGTAATGTCTGTTGGATCGAAGCACGAAGGAGGCGCAGTACATGATAATGAGTAAACAAATGTCTGTCCACCAACAGAACCATCAGAATCTATATAGAAGGATATTTGACCAGTTGACGACTCAAAAACACCAGAACTAGCAGAACTCATAATATTACCAGTTCCTGTTGCAATTACATTACCAGAGCCATCCGCAGCATCTGTTACAAACCAGTAATCATAATTATTTTCAGTTACTCCAGCTGTAAAGGTAAGAGTAATCCAATCGCTAGCTGTGTTAGCAACAAAACCAATTGCGTTACTAGCGTCTTCATTATTTCCATAAGCGTAAGAACCACTAGATGAACAATCTCCAGAAGTAGTAAAATTAAGTGGCCCAGCCCAAGTACTTGTGTCACCAACTGCGCAAATTCCTCTTACATAAAAGTCATAAGATACTTCTGCTGTTAAACCAGTTATACTATAACTAGTACTACTAGTAGTAGCGAATGTACCAGTTCCAGGAACAAATCCTGCAGTATCGTATTGTACTTGCCAAGATGTCTCAGTTCCACCAGCTGTCCAAGTTATGTTAGCTGAACTACTAGTTTTATTGACTAAGGTTGTTGCTGACGTAGAGGGACATGAAATAGCTTCATTTATTGAAACATCATCAATTGCGATATCGTCATAAAATGCTGAAGACGTTGATGGTTCAGAAACAGCAAATTGAATTTGAACTAAGCCAGTATAAGCACTTAATGAAATTAACTTTAGTTCCCAGCCATTTGCTGTGTTTCCAGAGTAAGAACCTACTGTGTCACCATTGGCAGTAACTGTTAATGTTGAACTATAGCCCCGACCTTCATCGTCACTAATAAGATAGAAAGATAATTCAGGATTACTTAATGTAGAAACGTCAATATTTGGAGAAGTTAATGTTGCACTAGATGCATCATAACTTGAAGCGTCAACCCATGCAAAATATCCGTTAGTTGCAGTGTTTCCACTAAGGGTTCCGTTAGCACCAATATGTCCAAAAGAAGGAGGTACATTGTCAAATTTCCAATCTTTACCACCCCCAAGTATCCAGCAGTTTGGTGTTGCTCCTGCACTTTCAAAACCTTGGTTAAAAGGGGAAGAAAAAGCTGTACAACTTGTTGTTAAAAGAAAAGGACCGGTCCATGCACTAGTGTCACCAACTGCGCAAATTTCTCTAACATAAAAGTCATAGGAAGTACTTGTAGATAAACCAGTTGCACTGTAACTTGTAATCGTAGATGTAGCAAAAGCTCCTGTTCCAGGAACAAATCCAGTAGTATCGTATTGTATTTGAAATGTTCCAGTCCCATTAGATGTCCAAGAAATATCTGCACTAGATGATGTGACATTTGAAGAAGTGAGAAGAGTAGGGCCGAAACAACTTGGAGCAGCAGTAAATACAGAATTAATTGTGTAAGCTGCGCTTTGAGGTGCTGGATATGTAGAAAAATGCAAATAATAAGTTACACCACCAACAAGTGGTCCAGAACTTAATACCAAATTTGTAGCAGAAGAAGTTGTTTGAAAATCTAAGCAAGAAGTTGCTACGTCTGGGCAATCAGCAGTTAATGAAGCAGCAGTCCAACCGGGATTTCCTGAAACAACAATATCTAACTCATCTCCGTCAGAAGTTGCAGTGAAAGAATAAATTGCATCATCTCCACCATCATATGACCCCAAGCAAGGATTATTGTCAAACAAGTCGCCAAATGTAGATGAGTTTCCGCTTTGAGCTGTTCCTGGTGTAAGTGCAATTGCAGATGCACAGGATTGTGATTTAATGTTAAGCGTGCTCGTAATAAATATTGAGCTAAACAACATTAAAAATGATAAGTATATTTTTTTCATATTTGGTTTATTCGTTATATTAAAGTCTTTATGTTTTATGGGTATAGTTCAAACTTACATTTTTAATTTTTAAAAAAAAAGTATTTTAAACCAAAAATTAACAAATTTTTAGAATTTTTATTTAAAATTTAACAAGTTAATTTTACGTAAATTAAACAAATAAATTATTATTACATTCCAATTATTTTATTATATAATACTTATGAAAAATACATATAACTTTAAAAATAAAAATATTTTTGTTGGAGGATCCTCCAACGGAATAGGATGGGAATCTGCAAAATTATTTGCCGATTTTGGTGGTAACGTAACATTGGTGTCAAGAAGTGCCCAAACGCTAAAACAAAGGGTTGGGGAACTCTCTAACAATGGGAATCAGACACATAATCATATAGTACTTGATTTTTCAACCCCCAATAAGTTAGAGTTGAAACTAAAAGAATTTGTAAGTGAAAACTCCCTTTTTTATGATGTAATAATTAATAATACAGGAGGGCCTCCAGGAGGTGAACTTGAAAAGGCAACCACAGACGAACTATTAAGCGCTTTTAATTTGCATCTGATATCATTTCATAAAATACTTGGTGTATTACTGGATGGAATAAAAAATAGAAAAAGTGGTAGAATAATAAATATTATTTCCACTTCGGTAAAACAACCTCTTAACGGACTAGGAGTTTCTAACACAATACGTGGAGCAGTTGCCAACTGGGCAAAAACACTTGCCAATGAATTGGGGCCTTATAATATAACTGTTAATAATGTCCTTCCAGGAGCAACCAACACAGGAAGACTAAAAGAGATAATAAAAAATAAAGCGCAAAAATTAAATCTTAAAGAAAGTGTAATAGAAAAACAAATGGCAGATCAAGTTCCTCTAAAGCGAATTGCAGAGCCAATAGAAGTTGCCAATGCTGTGGTGTTTTTAGCATCCCATAAAGCCAGCTATATAAGTGGTGTTAATCTTCCTGTTGACGGTGGAAGAACCAAAAGCTTATAATTTTTAGGTCAATAATTTAAATCCACGGCCATGAACATTGATAATTTGAATTTGTTCGTCGTGTTTTAAATATTTTCTAAGCTTGGCTATATATACATCCATGCTTCTTCCATTGAAATAGTTGTCATCTCCCCATATTGCCTTTAAAGCATGGTCTCTTTCTAAAATATCATTTTTATTCTTGTAAAGTAAAATAAGAAGATCAGATTCCTTAGTGGTTAAGTTCACGCTAAATTCATCCATTGATAATACTTGCATTTTTGGGTTGAAAGTAAGTTTGCCAATTTTAATATCGTCAAAATGAGACTCAGTATCTAAAGAAACTCTTTTTAAAATAGCACTTATGCGAGCAGTTAACTCTTCCATATTAAATGGTTTTGTAATATAATCATCTGCTCCAATTTCAAAACCTTTTAAAGTATCTTCTTTCATAGACTTAGCCGTAAGAAATATAATAGGAACTTTTTTGTCAATTCCCCTAATGTCTTTGGCAGTGCTAAACCCGTCTTTTACAGGCATCATAACATCCATAATAACTATGTCGTACTGATTTTTTACAAACTCGCGATATCCTAACTCACCATTTGTTTCCCATGTGCAATTAAATCCTTTTGCTTTTAAATAATCTGAAGTAATCGATCCTAAATTTGAATCGTCCTCTACCAATAACACCTTTATTTCTTTTTTCATGACTCTAATATTTTAGAGGATTTTAAATTAATTGTAAAAGTACTCCCATCCCCTAATTTACTTTCTACCATTATTTTCCCCTTGTGTAAATCAATAATTGATTTTACATAACTCAATCCCAATCCAAAACCCTTAACATTATGAATATCTCCAGTTGGGACTCTAAATAACTTTTCAAAAATCTTTTTATGACTATCCTTTGCAATTCCTATGCCATTGTCTTTAATTCTTATAATTATTCCTCCAATTACGTCTCTAGTGGATATGACAACCAGTGGAGATTTAGTAGAATATTTTAAAGAATTGTCTAATAAATTATTAATAACATTTGTTATATGAAGCTTATCTGCTTCAACAATTTTATTTTGAGCCAAAAAGTCAGTTTTAATTTTCCCATTTTTAGCATTGTAAGAAATTTGGATAGATTTAATAGCTCTTTGCACAACATCTTCAATATTAAAAACTTCTAATTTAAGTTTTGGATTAGCTTTAATAGAAACAGAGTTTTCTAATACATTTTCAACAAGCTTTCCCAATCTTTCATTTTCAGACTTAATAGTGTTAAGAAACTTATTTTGACTTGAACTATCTAGCTTTATATTTTTATCTGTTAATGCTTCAGATGCCAGACCAATTGTAGCTATAGGAGTTTTTAGCTCATGTGTCATATTGTTAATGAAATCTGTTCTAATCCGAGTATTTTTCTTTTGATTTTGAATAATTTTTATGCTGTATATAAATGTTCCTAATATAATTAGTATAAGAATCATAGAAATAATAAAAACATGACTGAATGATTTAGTAATAGATCTTTCTAGCTTTAAAATATATAAAGTAAAAATTCGTTTTTCATTGAAAAAGTCATCATTCAAAAACTTAACTGAATAACTAGTAGACTTTTCTAGAATGGAATTGTCAATATTCTCAAAATTATTAAGAAACAAAAGTCCATTTTTATCTGTTATACTATAGTGAAAATCATTTTTAATCCCATGCTTGTTTAAGGATGTCTCAATTAGTGAAATCACTTCGTTTTCATCAAATACCTTGTCTAAATTAATATTGATGTTTAATGCCATATTTTTGTTAATTACCCTTAATAAATCTTTTCTTTTTTCTGAAATTGACTTTTCAGAACTTTTTATGTTTTTAAGGGTGTCTAACAATTGAGAGTTACTACTTAAACTATTTTGAATAGGTAAAATATTTCCTCCAATTTTAGGCACAGAATAAGTGGATTCGTTTAAAATTTTTTCTCTTAATTCATCTCCAATTTCTGTGACACAAATCTCAAATAATGTATGAAAATTATTTTTTTTCTCGTTAAAAGTATTTTTAGCCCAATACAGCTGGATCAATAAAAATCCCAGTAAAGCAAAACTGCTTAGAAAAATTATAACCTGAATGTATTTACTATTTTTTTTCAACTTATTAAATTTCTCTATAAAGGTATATTACCGTGCTTTTTCTTAGGTATAGATGTCTTTTTATTTTCTGAAATTTTAAATGCTTTTATTAATTTTCCTCTAGTGTTTGAAGGTAAAATAACTTCATCCACATAGCCTCTTGAAGCTGCATTATAGGGATTGGCAAAGATAGCTGCGTATTCATTTTCTTTTTCTTTGAGCTTTTCTTTTGGTTTTTTAGAATTAATTATTTCTTTTTTAAAAATTATTTCTGCAGCACCCTTAGCCCCCATAACGGCAATTTCTGCAGATGGCCAAGCGAAATTCATATCTGCGCCAATATGTTTGGAATTCATTACGTCGTATGCCCCGCCATATGCTTTTCGGGTTATTACCGTAATTCGAGGAACTGTTGCTTCACAAAAAGCGTACAATAGTTTTGCTCCGTTTGTAATAATACCATTCCATTCTTGGTCAGTTCCAGGAAGAAACCCAGGAACGTCTTCTAAGACCAGAAGAGGTATGTTAAATGCATCACAGAATCTTACAAATCGTGCACCTTTTACAGACGCATCTACATCCAACACACCAGCAAGTACAGCTGGTTGATTAGCAATAATCCCAATAGATCTTCCTGCTAGCCGTGCAAAACCAACCACTATATTTTCAGCAAATTCCTTATGTACTTCAAAAAAACTATCAGTATCTGAAAGCTGATGAATAATTTCTCTTACATCGTAAGGTTGGTTAGGATTTTCTGGAATTATAAGATCTAGCTTAGGTCTTTTTTCATCTTGAAAGTTATACGGAAGATTTTCAGGAATTTCCTCACAATTTTGAGGAATGTAAGAAATTAAAGTTTTTAAATTCTCAATAGTGTCTAATTCATTTTCGCAAGCAAAATGTGTTACTCCAGATTTTACCATGTGGGTTTCGGCTCCTCCTAATTCTTCTGCAGTAACCTCCTGATTAGTAACCGTCTTTACAACATTTGGACCAGTGACAAACATATAAGATGTGTTTTTGGTCATGAGTATGAAATCTGTTAGAGCTGGAGAGTAAACAGCACCACCAGCACAAGGACCCATAATTGCTGATAATTGAGGAACTACGCCTGAAGCTTTGGTATTGTTGTAAAATATATCTGCATAGCCACCAAGAGAAACAACACCCTCCTGAATTCTTGCTCCTCCAGAATCGTTTAGTCCAATAATAGGAACCCCATTCTTCATAGCTAGCTCCATTATTTTACATATTTTTTCAGCATGAGCTTCCGCAAGAGAGCCACCTAAAACCGTAAAATCTTGAGAATAGACATAAACCAACCTTCCACGAACAGTTCCGTAGCCAGTTACTACTCCATCTCCTAAAAATTTAGTTTTTTCTAATCCAAAATTGGTAGATCTATGGGTTACTAACGCCCCAATTTCCTCAAAACTATTACTGTCAAGGAGTAATTCTAGTCTTTCTCTAGCTGTGAGTTTTCCTTTTTTGTGTTGCGCATCAATCCTTTTTTGACCTCCACCAAGCTTAGACTCTTTTAACTTATCTTCTAATTTTTCACTCTTCATCTTAGTTCATTAAATCCTCAATTTCTTCTACTTCTATTGGAATATTTTCCATCAGATTTTTTGGCTCACTATTTTTTTGAACCATTACATCGTCTTCTAATCTTATTCCAATTCCTTCTTCAGGAATATATATTCCAGGTTCTACGGTGAAAACCATATTTTCTTGAATTGGTTCTGTCCAAGAACCAACATCATGTGTGTCCAAACCAATATAATGAGAGGTTCCGTGCATAAAGTATTTCTTGTATGCAGGCCAGTTAGAATCCTCATTTTGGATGTCTTTGGTAGTAATTAAATTTAGCTTTAATAATTGTTCCTCCATAAGTTTTCCAACTTGCTTGTGATAATCATTGAGAAAAACTCCAGGATTTAATAATTTTGTAGCTTCTTTTTTAACACGCAAAACTGAGTTATATACCTCTTTTTGTCTTTTAGAGAATTTTCCATTTACAGGAACACATCTTGTTAAATCAGAAGAATAATTTGCATACTCTGCCCCAAAATCCATTAAAATAACGTCTCCATCTTTACAAGATTTATTATTTTCAATGTAATGTAAAACACATGCTGATTTTCCTGAAGCAATTATTGGGGTATAGGAAAACCCTTTTGATCTGTTAGAAAGAAATTCATGCATTAACTCAGCTTCAATCTCGTACTCCATAACTTCTGGCTTTATTAAATTTAAAATCCTTCTAAACCCTTTTTCAGTAATGTCACATGCCTTTTTCATGATGTCAATTTCAATGCTATCTTTAACAGATCGGATTTGATGCATTAAAGGGGCTACTCTAAGAGTTGGATGAATTGGAAAATCCGAAAGAAACTTTTTCACAAATCTGTCTTCTCTTGTTTCCATAGAATTTGCTGTCCTTAAATGCTCATTACTATTTAAATAAACAGACTCACTTTCAATCACTAGTTGTCTAAATATAGTTTCGAACTGGTCTAGCCAATATATTGTTCTAATTCCAGAAACCTCTGTTGCTCTTTTTTTAGTCAGTTTTTCACCTTCCCAAACTGCAATGTGCTCATTGGTTTCTTTTAGAAATAATATTTCCCTATGTAATTCGTTTTTACAATCTGGAAAAATCACTAATATACTTTCTTCTTGGTCTACACCAGAAAGGTGAAATATATCTCTATGCTGTGTGAAAGGAAGTGTACTGTCTGCCCCAGTGTTATAAATATCATTAGAATTGAAAACAGCTAAACTATTTCTCTGGGTCTTACTTATAAATCTATTTCTATTATTTATAAATAACTGACTATTAATTGCAAGGTATTTCATAGCTTATTATAATAATTAATTATCAGTAAAAATAACAATATTTAAGGGAATGTTGAATCTAAAAGTAATTTAGATTAAATGAAAAATAAAATTCGCTAAACTATTTAAAGCAATGACAATATGGTGACAAATAAATTACAGATAATTATTGATTTTTGTAATCATATTTAAGTTATTGAATAATATTCAAATCATAGCGTTTACCCACAGACAATTTAACTTTGACGAAATTGGGCTTTTACACTTAGACGACAAGCAAAGAATTGATGTTCTGACAAATTTAAAAACAAATTTGGAAATAGACGAACTCATGTATCTCTCTACATGCAATAGAGTAGAGTTTATAATAAGTTGCGAAAAAAAAATTACTAAGACTTTTGTAGAAGAACTAATTAAGCATCTTTTAGCTAATCAATTACCGTCTAATTTAAAAGACATTGTTGATAGAGCAGAAATCATAAATAATAAAGCTGCAGTACATCATATTTTTTCAGTAGCCTCCTCCATTGATTCTTTGGTAGTAGGGGAAAGAGAAATAATAACCCAAGTAAGAAAAGCTTTTGAAGAATGCAGAGAAAATAATTTATGTGGAGATATAATAAGAGTTTTAGTGCAATCAACCATATCCACAGCTAAAAAAGTATATACTGAAAGTAATATTGGAACAAGACCTGTATCGATTGTTTCATTGGCTTTTTTGGAGCTAAAGAAATACATTTCTAAAAAACCAAAAAACATATTAGTTATTGGTGCTGGCAAAACAATTACTTCAATGTTGAAATTTACAAGTAAGAATCAGCAACACCATTACACCATCTACAATAGATCTATTGAAAAAGCCCATAAATTAGTCCAAGCTTTAAACATTGACGCAGATGTTTACCCTCTTGAAGAATTGGTTAAACATAATTCTAAGTTTGATTTTATAATAAGCTGTACTGGATCAAAAGAAATTGTACTTTCTCTAGATAAATTTCAAAAAATTAACCCAGATAATACCAAATCTCTAATTGTCGATCTTGCAATTCCAAACGACTGCGATATTAAAATCTCCGAAAACCAAAACGTAAAACTTATAAATGTAGATCAGTTAAAAGTTAGAGCAGAAGAAAATTTACAAGCAAGAGGAGAAGAGATAAAAAAATGTTTGGATATTATAGACAAACAAATTATAAAATACTATATAGCAGAAAAAGAGCGAAATCTCGAAAGAGCTTTAAGCTCTGTTCCAGAAAGTATTAAAGGAATCAGACAAAAGGCTTTTAGAGAAGTTTTTGCTAAAGAGTTAGAAACACTGGATCCTGGGGCAATTGAAGTAGTTAACAGTTTGGTAGACTACATAGAAAAAAAATATATTAGTGTTCCAATGAAGTTGGCCAAAGAAATTCTTCTTAAAGAAACAACCAAGTAATTTTTGCAAATAAAAAAAATAACCATAGGATCTAGAGGTAGCAATCTTGCCTTATGGCAAGCAAACTATGTCAAACACAAATTGTCTAATTTAGGAGTAGACTCCGATATAAAAATCATCAAAACCAAGGGAGATAAAATTAAAAATTTAAGTTTTGATAAAATTGAAGGGAAAGGTTTTTTCACAAAAGAAATTGAAAATTCACTTTTGAAAAATGAGATTGATCTTGCTGTTCACTCTTTAAAAGATCTTGAAACAGACCAACCTAAAGGGCTGTGTATTGCTGCTATTCCAAAAAGAGAAGATGCGGATGATGTTCTTTTAATTAATTCAAATTCTGTTGACGAATCGCAGGTTTTTAATGTTATTAAATCACCTGTTGTTGGGACCTCGTCCGCAAGAAGAAAAAATCAATTGCTTTTGTTTCGTGAAGATGTTGTTATTAAAGATATGAGGGGAAATGTTCCCACAAGAATTAATAAGTTAAGAACTAAAGAATACGATGCTATTGTACTAGCTAAAGCAGGACTTAATAGATTAAAAATAGATCTTTCAGAATTTTACGTGCAAGAATTATCTGTAAATTCATTTATTCCTGCACCAGGTCAGGGAGCATTAGCTCTACAGACTCGAGAATCGGATAAAGACCTTAAAAGGATTCTTGAAAAAATCTCGCATAAAGACACTCAAGAAAATGTAAATTTTGAAAGAGAAATTCTAAATGGGATCAATGGTAGTTGTCATTCTCCACTTGGAGTTTACTCTGTAAAAGATCAGAATGGTGTTAGAACATCATGGGTCAGTTATTCAGATAAAGTAAATGAAACACCAATAAGATTTATGTCTAAATCTTCCGACACCAAAGCAATAGTTAATAAGATTAACTCGAAAATTTATCCATTTTCTATTTGGATTTCTAGAACCTTAGCCAAGGATAGTGTTTTTAATAAATTAACTAAATCCTCCCCAATTTCTCTAACTGCAGAATCTTTGATTGATATGAAAATTTTAAAAATTGACTCACTTCCTTCCTGCGATTGGATTTTTATCAATTCTGCCTTTGCAATTAATTCAATAATCCATCTAAAAAATGGTTTGAAATCAAAAAAAATTGCTGCATTTGGACAATCTACTGCAAAATATTTACAAAAAAACGGTTTAAAAGTTGAATTTATTGGAGAAGGAGCCCCAAGCGATGTTGCTCAATCTTTTTCTTCAATATTGAAATCCGAAGAAATAGTTTTTTTTCCATCTTCCAATAGGTCTTTAGGAACTGTCCAAAGTGTTTTGGAAAATAGATATAAAATTGTTTTAGAAACTTACCAAACTTTTTTAATAGATAAAAAAGTGGAAAATTATGATTTTTTAGTTTTCACAAGTCCTAGTAATGTTGAGGCATTTTTACTTTCCAACAAAGTTGGTGATATCAAGACTATAAGCATTGGACCAAGCACAACAAAAGCACTTAAAAATGCAGGATTTATTAATGTTCTTGAATCTTTTCAAAGTTCAGAACTAGCTCTCGCAGATGCTGTATTTTCTTTAATCTAAAAAGATGAATTATCTTGCTCATTTGGTTTTATCAGGTAAAAATGAAGAAGTTTTATTTGGAAATTTCATTGCTGACGCAATAAAAGGTAAATCCTATTTAACTTGGTCAAAAAATATTCAGAAAGGTGTTTTGCTACACCGATTCATTGATCATTTTACAGACACCAACACTCATTATCTAGCTGGTAAAAGAAGATTCTATGAAAAGTTCCCTAAAATGGGAGGTGTTATAAACGATATTCTTTATGATTACCTATTATGGCAATACGAGCTTAAACATGAAAAACTGAAATTAGATGAAGAAATAAAACGTTTTTACAGAATTTTAGATGGATTTGAAAATATGATGCCTGAAAGTATTTACCACATGTATCAATACATGAAAAAGGACGATTGGCTTAATAATTACCAGTACAAATATGGAATTAAAAAAGCACTTAATGGATTCGGAAAAAGAATTAACTACTCCGATAATTTAGAAAATTGCTTTGATATTTTAGAGGCTTCAATTTTTGATTTCGAAAAAGAGTTTGAAATGTTTTATAATGAAATTAAAGAGCACACTTCTTCTTTTTATGTAAATTAATGTTTTTAAACTTTAAAAATGGAAATCAAAGCTCCTTTTAATTTAAATGATTGGATTGAAAACAATCGCCACTTATTAAAACCACCAGTTGGTAATAAAAACCTATATATTGATTCTGGAGATTATATAGTGATGATTGTAGCTGGTCCAAATGCTAGAAAAGATTATCACTACAACGAAACAGAAGAATTATTCTACCAAATTGAAGGAGATATCCTTGTTAAAACTCAACAAGAGGGAAAATTAGTTGAATATAAAATTAAGGAAAAAGAAATGTTTTTATTACCTGCAAAAGTTCCTCATTCTCCAATAAGATCTGAAGGGTCAATAGGCTTAGTTATTGAAAGAAAAAGAAATAAAGATCACCAAGATGGATTGATGTGGTTTTCTGATACAGCTAATGAGTTATTGTATGAAGAATATTTTCATTTAAATAATATAGAAAAAGATTTTTTAGCAGTTTTTAAAAGATTTTACTCCAATGAAAAGTTGAGAACTTGTCCCAAAACAGGTGAAATTATGGAGGTCGATAAAAGATATATAGATTAATTATTCTAGTAAATTAATATGACCTTTTAAAGAGTTAAAAGTGTTGTCAAAGTCAAAATACTCTATAACCCATATATAACTATCTATCTTACATTTATTTCCTAGATATTTTCCGTCCCAAAAATTATTTATTTCTATAGTATGGTATATTTCTTCCCCCCAGCGGTTATATATCCATAATTTAAAACTTTTAATATTTTCTCCAATTATCTCAAAATCATCATTTTTTAAATCACCATTTGGTGTAAAAGTATTTGGCACGAAAATAGACCCCCTTATGTTTACTTCAACCGTATCTGAATCTATACAGCCAATTGAATCTGAAACATTTAATATATATAATGTAGTTTGAGTAGGATTTATTTGAGGATTTAAGCAATTAAAACAAGATAACCAGGAAGTTGACTCCCAAAAATAATTATTTGTATTTGTAAACCCATTTAAAGCTATGGATTCACCGAAATTCATCCATAAATCTGTCCCAGCATCAACAATAGGATATGGAGCTACATTAATAGTTACTTCAAACGTGTCTTCACATCCGAAAATATTCTCAATAATTACTTTATATTCTGTATTTTGTAAAGGATATGCATATGTCCAACTACTGTCGTAATTGGATAAATTATTGCCTGGATACCAAAAATATTCTATTCCATCTTGTGCATATATTTCAGCTGTATCACCAATACAAATTGATGTATCTCCAAATGCACTTCCAGAGTATCCAAAAACAAGAACAATAACAGAATCTGATGACTGTCCACAAGCATTTTGAGAACTCAAATAAAAAGTCATATTAGAATCACTCTTAATCCATATGTTATTTCCTACGGTATCGTAAGGATTAATTAATGGACTCCAAGTAGCAGATTCTATATTAACTGGAGCAACAAATATGGAGTCTCCCAGACACAAGTTTACTGTATCCTGAAGAATAATATTAGGGATTGAAATATCTACATCAATATTTACTGAATCTGTATACACGCAACCGTTTGGTGTGGTAATATCAACATAATAAGTGGTGCTTTGGGTTGGATTTACAATTGGACTCGCACTGTCAATATTAGTTATATTAGAACCAAACCACTGATAATTAGTTCCGCCACTTGCATAAAGTTGTAAAAAATCCTCTCTACAAATTACACTATCGTTACTTGTCTGATAAATATCAAAAGGAATATTTACATCAAGATATGCTGTATCTACCCCACAACTGTCAGTAGCTATTAACATATAAGTTGTAGATACAGAAGGAATAGCAATAACTTGTTGTGATATACTATCTGAGAGAGAATTATTTGGATGCCAAATGTAATGTGAGCCACCATAAGCATTCAGAGTTGCTACAGTCCCAGGACACAAAACACTATCTCCAACAACTAAAGCATTATTTACAGAATAAATATTTATTTGAATGTTTGCAGTATCTGAAAGTATACAAGAATTAGAATCAGAAACTATTAAAGTAACATTATAAGTACCTGTATCGCTATAATTATGATTTGGACTATCTATAATTGATGTGTCTCCATCACCAAAATCCCAAAAATATTGGTTCCCTCCCTGAGAAAGACTTGTGAATTGGCAAGAATTTGGTAGGCAAGCAAAATAGTTTGGGATACTAATACTAGAACTTATGCTTTCTAAATCAAATTTAAATGCACCAAGATTACAATATTGTCCTCCATTGTTGTTGGAAACGACATTTGGGGTTGTTGGAAAATCATTATTTCCCTGGCACCCAGCACAAACAGCTTGGTAAATTTTGCCGTTTTTATCAAATCTACTTGTTCCTCCATCAACATGTTCTCGACTTTGATTGCCTCCATAATAGCCTCCGTACAATATTGACTGCATGTCTTGACTAAAAACTGCTAAATAGAAATCAGATCCGTCCGTAATGCTTTGAAGAGAGTTCATCAAAGGCATATTATTTGTTGTCCCGTTTATTGGATTTGATACTCCGCCTAACCCTCCCCAACCAGATATATAAATTAGTCCACAGTTGGAGACTAAAAATGCTGATGGGGTAATATTTTTGGATAAACTTCCATTGCCAAAACATGTGGAGACCAAAGTATTGGAGAGATTAGAATCTAACTTGTAAATAAACTGTGAGCCAGCAGAATTATAAACATTTGCAGGTAAAATATTGGTGGAAGAATCGGTCAAACCAAATAAAAAAACATCATTATTTAAATCTATTTGTACAAAGTAGCATTGATTAAACCCTTGATCACCAATATAGGTGGAAGCTAATATATTTCCATTTGATGTAAGATATTTGGTAACAAAACCATCAATATTACCATTATACGTTGGATTTACAGTTGCAGCTGTAGTGATAAAGTCACTACTCATTGTTCCGCCAGTGATTAAAGGCTGATTTTGATTATTTAATTGAATTGAATATCCTGCATCATCATTAGAACCACCATTGTAAGTGCTCCACAATAAAGAAGACAAATTATTATTTAGCATAAATGCCACTGCATCTTGTTGTCCTCCTATTGTACTTTGGGAGGCATTTACTAAAGGGAAATCTATTGAAGAACTACTTGATACAACATAGCAATTCCCTTGGTCATCTAATGTTATTTCACCACGATATTCATCTGCATAAAAATGACATAGATTATTACTGTTGTAACTGTTGGCTCCAGATTCATTGATTCCATCATTTTTACTTCCTCCAACAAAAGTAGAGCTTAATAAATTACTTCCATCATTAGAAAATTTTGTTACTATAATGTCTGTTCCATTGGGGTATTCTAAGTAATAGGATGTTGATCCTTGTGGATAGTTTATAAAACCAAAGAAATCTCCACCATTAAAGGAAGTGTCAAATGCATTTAAAGTAGTCGGAAAATCCGAGGATCCAGTACTGCCAAATACAAATAATTCATTATTGGCATTTACCACCAGACTATGCGGGTTTTCATTGCCAATACCACCAAGATAAGTGCTGTATTTTAGAGAATCTCCATTAGGAGAAAATTTACTAACACAAATATCAGTACCACTATTCCCAGTTCCAATTCCTCCGTTATAGAAAATGTCATAGGCTCCTAATGAAAATGGATAACCATTACCAAAAGAGATACTTCCAGCATATAGATGTCCTAAATCATCATAAGTTGCAGTTTCTCCCCAATTACTAGTAGAAGATCCTGAATAAGTAGAGAAAATTAATATGGGATCAATAATGAGTTGGTAGTTCTTATTATAACGATCCAAAATTTTGAAACTTAGTTCATCTCCCTCAAGATGGAATGCACATTTTATAATTTTTTTTACACCATTAATTATTTGGTAGCTTAATGGAGCTTGTTCTATTATATTTCCAACAGCAGTTTCTAATATAAGATGACCCGATTTAATGTAAATATTATCAAGACCTTGATAACGAATTTTAATTGAATTGATTTTGCCACCTGGATGGACAATAAAATCATATTTTAATTTTCCACCATATGAATAATAGGATAAATCAATTTCATCATAAATATTTAGATATTTTAATTTGTTGTAAATAGAAACATTGGACTTCCATTTGCTAGAATCTGTTCCAATGAAGTAATTGTAAAATGCATCAATTTTTTCATTTCCAGAAATTTTCAAATTTTCATTACACCCAATAAAATTACTTTCATAGACATGTCCTAAAACTTTTTTGAAACTAGTATCTCCGTGCCTAATTGCATTTATTTTCCCTCTTTCAAAAAGATCAAATTTTACTTTATTTTTCTCAAAATATATGTTACCTGCTCTATGCTCAAGTTTGAAACTAACATTTTTTTGAAATTGTCCATAGTTTGAAATAAACCTTGGTTTTTCATTTCCATGAATAGTTATTAGAACAAAAAAGCAACCTGCAAATAAAAATAATTTTTGTAAGACACTATTTTTAAAAAGTTTTTTCAAATTAAACAACTGATTATATTTACCTTTCCAAATATAAGTTAGAATAAATAAAAAATTGTACTCTTTTAAAGTTAAAACAAACTAATGAGTGACCCTATAAAACATGAGTGTGGTATTGCTCTTTTAAGATTAAAAAAACCATTAAAGTTTTATTTAGATAAATATGGTACTGCACTTTATGGTTTAAATAAAATGTACCTATTGATGGAGAAGCAACACAATAGAGGACAAGATGGTGCAGGATTGGCCAACATAAAGTTTGATGTTGCTCCAGGAACAAGATATATTAGCCGACATAGAAGTGTAAATAGCCAACCTATTAAAGACATTTTTTCTTATATAAATAAAAGATTTGAGATTCTACATAAAAATCAACCTGAAAAATTAATTGATGTTGATTATCTTAAGTCAAACGAAGCATTCACAGGTGAACTTTTCTTAGGACATTTAAGGTATGGTACTTTTGGGGGGAATAAAGTAGAAAACTGCCATCCTTTTTTAAGACAAAATAATTGGATGACAAGAAATTTAGTTGTTGCTGGAAATTTCAATCTAACTAACGTAGAAGAACTATTTGATATTTTGGTCAATATAGGTCAACATCCAAAAGCAGTTTCTGATGCGGTTACAATCATTGAAAAAATTGGACATTTTCTTGATCAAGAAAATACTAGACTCTTTAGAGAATACATAAATCAAGAAATAGATAATAAAGAAATTTCCTCCATAATAGCAAAAAATTTAAATATTCCAAAAATTTTAAAAAATGCTTCTTCAGACTGGGATGGAGGGTATACCATGGCAGGTTTATTTGGACATGGTGATGCTTTTGTAATTCGTGATCCAAACGGTATAAGACCAGCTTTTTGGTATGAAGATGACGAAGTGTTTGTAGTAACCTCTGAAAGACCTGTAATTCAAACTGCTTTCAACGTTAAATGGGAAGAAATAAATGAGTTGAAACCTGGTAATGCATTGATCATTAAGAAAAATAATGTAAATAAAGAAGTAGAAATAAATTCACCAAAAGAAATCAGAAAATGTTCATTTGAAAGAATCTATTTTTCCAGAGGAACTGATAAAGACATATACAAAGAGCGACTAAAATTAGGAAGCCTTGTAGTGGATCAAATTTTGTCTTCTATTGATAACGATTTAGTAAATACGGTGTTTTCTTTTATCCCTAATACTGCAGAAATGTCTTACTATGGGATGATTAAAGAGTTAGAAAATCGTTTATCTGTTATGAAGAATCAGCAGATAAAATCACTCGACCCAAGTTCTGAGCTTTATGATGAAAAACTACAGAAAATTTTATCATTTAGAACTAGAGCAGAAAAAATATTGGTTAAAGATGCCAAACTAAGGACTTTTATAACTCAAGACGATGCTAGAGATGAAATGGTAGCACATGTTTATGATATTACTTATGGATCTGTGAGAAGAAATAAAGACACAGTAGTGATTATTGATGATTCTATAGTTCGGGGAACTACTCTGAAACAAAGTGTTATTAGAATTTTAGATAGATTGGAACCTAAAAAAATTGTTATTGTCTCCTCTGCTCCTCAAATAAGATACCCTGATTGTTATGGTATTGACATGGCTAAAATAGGAGACTTTATTGCTTTTCAAGCAGCTATTGCTTTACTAAAGGAAAAAGGGATGGAAAACATTATAGATGAGATTTATCAAAAGTGTAAAAAATCTGAAATTGATGATACTTTAAAGAATCAAAATCATGTTCAACTTATTTATAAATCTTTTTCTGATCAAGAAATTTCAGACAAGATTTCATTTATGTTAAAACATGAAAATATAAATGCAGAAGTAAAAATAATTTTTCAAACGGTCGATAATTTACATATAGCTTGCCCTGATCATACAGGAGATTGGTATTTTACTGGAAATTATCCAACGCCCGGAGGAAATAAAGTAGTTAATAGGTCTTTTATAAACTATGTTGAAGGAATAAATAAAAGAGCATATTAAAAATACTATAGTCTAAGTAATTAAAGTTTTGAGTCAATGACTCACTCCAACTATTAAGAATAATAATTAAATTCATCTTAATAAGATTGATTAAATAATTTGACAAATTGAATTTAAATGTATAAAAAATTAAAATTATTATTTATTTCAAATGGAACTCCAAGTTTTACTAAAATTGATATCGATATTTTAAAATCTGAATTTGACCTTATTTTATTCTCAAAACTTTGGACAAATAATTTTTCTGTAATTATCAATCATATTTTATTAATCATTAAGCTATTCGCTTCAATAAATAAAGTTTCTAAAATTGTAATTTCTTTTGCTGGACATTGGTCATACTTTCCATCTATAATTGGAAGACTATTTAATATTCCTGTAGCAATTATTTTGCACGGAACAGATTGCGCATCCATACCCTCACTGAATTATGGAGATTTAAGGAAACCTATCTTAAAAAGAATAATTAAATCTTCAATAAAAAACGCTTCAATTCTTTTGCCAGTGAGTGAAACGCTTATTAAGATTGAAAATTTATATAATGGTGATAATACTGAAAGAAATCAAGGGATAAATTCATTTTTCAAAATAGAGAGTTTAAATTTTAAAACTATTCATAATGGTGTTGATTCAAATTTCTGGAAACCTAATTCAAATATTAAGATGAAAAGAAATAGTTTTATTGCTGTTTTTTCTAACAAACAATTTTTTTTAAAGGGTGGAGATTTAATTATTGGCTTGGCAAAAGAATTTCCAAATTGTTCATTTTACATCGCTGGATGTGATGCTATCCCAAATCCAGATCTAAAGCCAAATAACTTAACCTTACTTGGTCATATTCCAAAAGAAAAATTATTAGAATATTACAATCAATCCCAATTCCACTTGCAGTTATCAGTTTTTGAAGGATTTGGATGTTCACTTGTTGAATCAATGATGTGTAATTGTATTCCAATTGGAACAAAGGTCAATATAATTCCATATATAATTGGTGATACTGGTATTGTTTTAGAAAAACGAAATCAACAAGATTTAAATAAAATAATTCTAAATTTGATAACATCTTCTAAAAAAGAATTAAGCTTAAGGTTTGCTGTTTCAAGAAATAGAGCTAAAGAAAATTTTGATTTTGAAATTAGAAAGAAGAAATTAATAAACACATTAATTAATATAAATGATTAAAAATATTTTACAAATATTAAAAGGTAACAAGTGTCAAGTTCGACTTGAGAGAATGTCAATTAATTAACTTAATAATTAATTTTTTATATCCTTAAATCTATTTAAAACTAAGATTATATTTAATTTAAGGACCATTTCGTTAAATTTCATTATTTTAATAATTATTGAACTAAAATACAATTAATGTTAATTACAGTCGTAGGTCCTGATGGAACCGGAAAAACAACTTTAGCTAAAAAGTTAGCTCTAGTTAATAATAATTTAGAATACGTTTATTTTGGTAATAATATTGATAGTAGAAAATATAAATATTTTAGTAGTTTTTTAAATTCTCAAAAATCTGGAAAATGGAATACTTTTTTAAAATATATTTTCATTTTCATTAATGATTTTCATTACTTTAACTTATCTCAAAAAAAACATCTTATTACTGATAGATGTCCAATTGATAAATATGTAGGTTCTATCGTTTATAAAGATAAGATTAGAAACTTAATTCATAAGTTTAGCTTAAAACTGTATCCAAATCCAGATTTTATAATTCTTCTTGAAGGAAATCCAGAAATTATTTATTTACGAAAGAAAGAGATATCATCAGATGTAATATCAAAATATATCTTTTTATATAAAAATTATATAAAGTCAAATAGTATAAAATCTTTAACTATTGATACAGTAAAGTATAGTATTGAAGAAACCTACGATTTTGCACATCTTAAAATTAATGAATTATTAAAAGAGAGATAAAATTCATAATTTATTAAACTTCTATAATTAATAATCAGCTAAATATCTCCAAAAATTTATTTTTGTGAAATTCAACATCTTTTAATCCATGTTTAGATGGTATATCCATATTTAAAAAATCAATTTCAAATTCATTAAAAGACTTGTATTTACAAGTTTTTTTTATGATATTTTTTAAGTTATTTACAATAATAATTTTGTCTGATTCTTTTAATTTCATAGTTCTATTTACACACTGATTTATATAGCTAAAAAAATAAAAGAAATCAAAAATCTTTGAATGATTTATACTTTTTTTATCAATAAAGATTGTTTCTTTTTCTTTATTTATTAAGATATTGAAATGAGTTAAATCGCCGTGAATGTTACTTAAATTTTTATTTACAGCAATCCAATGCTTTTTTAGGCTATTTTCAATTACCTTGTATTTAATATTAAATTCATTTAGTGAGTATTCTGATATTAACTGATAGCCAATAAATTTTTCTTTTGTCCATTTATTATTGGATTTTCTCCAAACATTTGTGGGGTTATTGAATTCATCAATTTCAAAAAATGTATAATTTTCTTTTTTTACAATTCCAATATAATCTTGATTATCGTTTGGACTATTTATTGAAACTTGAAAAAATGATGAAAAATAATAACCAATATTAGATTTTAAAAAACGATAAAAGTTAGAACTTTTTGGGGAAGATTGTAATGTTAAATCCAAAAATAATTTAGACCTAAAAACTTTATAATTTGAATAAACAAGATACATTTCTTGTTTTTTTGGGAAACAATTAAATTTCATTAGTAATTTTTCAAAATATAATTAATGTCAATAAATTTATTGTATGACCCCAATCTTCTTAATATTTTAAATTTTAGCTTTTGTATTGAGTAATCAAATTTTAGACCTCGATGATATTCGAAAACAAAATTAGTAAACAATGAATTATAATTTACAGATTTGATTTTCATACTGTTTTCGAAAAAAGTGGTTAATAAATTTAAAATATCATTATATTTTTCTATTCCACAAATATAGCCTGTCCATTCCCTAAAAAATAAACTATTAAGTGAGTTTTCCCAATTTTTAGTGAATTTCTCTTTAAAAACTAAAGGAATTGTTTCATTAATGATTTCACCTTTACATAATAATAACCTATATAACCAGAAGGTGAACAATATTTCATCTCTAACAGCGGGACAAATCATTGTATTATTTTCAATTTTAACGCCTGCTGTTGGGGAAATTTTTCTAATAACCAAACCTTTATATGGTAAAAATGCCACAAAATGTTGGATATCTAAAGTGATTTGATCTACATATAATTTAATAGATTCTCTGTAGTTAGTGTACTTACATTTCACAGATAAATTAGATTTTTCAAGTAGTTGAAGTAGTCTTATAAACTCTAGTTTACATATGATTAAATCAACATCAGTTAATTCCTTCGAGAAATCTACTGGACGAAGTAGAAGATAATCAATACGATTCTTGTCTAGAAAATTAAAAATATATTTTAAATTATTTTTCACTTAATAATTTCTCGATTTTTCAGTTGCATTTTTGAATTTTGCTTAGACACTAATTACAACAGTGTCAGTATAATTTATACTTAATTTTACTTTTTT
>CESI01051342.1_pt1 | contig 35675 bp, 28 predicted proteins | sample 356301 | NCBI WGS metagenome assembly CESI01 (sample SAMEA2621423, study PRJEB7988) | marine metagenome | biome: marine biome (ENVO:00000447); feature: deep chlorophyll maximum layer (ENVO:xxxxxxxx); material: "saline water (ENVO:00002010), including plankton (ENVO:xxxxxxxx)" | depth 40 m | reverse complement strand
GCCAATATTGATGTAAACTAACTCGAAATCGAAATCTCAAAGGAACTAAAATCACCATAATTCCTTAAAACCTCCTAACCGTTTATTTGATAATTTCGCTGAGATAAATTCTTCTGTTATGAAAGTTCTACTTCCTTTTTTCCTTTTATCAGCACTCTTATTAGCTTCATGCGATATAATCATAACTGAGGAGGGGCTTGAACGGAGACCTTCACCAACTCTAGACATAGACGCTAAAGCCATTATAGAAATCCCTGCTGGAACATTGGATAAATTCGAATTGAATAAAAAATCCAATGAAATAGAACACGAACATAAAGATGACACCCCTCGTGTGGTTCAATACTTGGCCTACCCTGCCAACTATGGTTATATTCCCAACACGTTGCTTGCTAAAGAAGATGGTGGAGATGGAGACCCGCTAGATGTGTTTGTGCTGGGAGCGGCTGTAAAAAGAGAAGTTAAGCTAAATATTAAAATTATAGGCGCTCTAAAGCTGTTAGACAGAGGCGAACAGGATGATAAACTATTAGCCGTATCACTAGAAACACCTTTTTGGGAAGTAAATTCAATAAACCAATTAAACACTGATTTTCCGGGAGTAAGTGTGATTATAGAAACTTGGCTCTCTAATTATAAAGGTATTGGTAAAATAGAATCTCAGGGATTTATAGAAAGAGAACCCGCATTGCAGATCTTAGAGCTAGCTCAGATTCCAAGCGAGTAATTTTAAATTACGTGCTGTTATCATTTATTGTGACTACTTTTTTATACCAAGTTTTACCTTCGGTATTCTAAAATTTAAACAAATGATTTTAAGATTAGCTCTCAGTTCACTTTTACTTCTTACATGCGCCTCTAAACCAGCCACGCCAGAAATTGACACTAAAGAACTTCCCATAAAAACTGTGAAATCTTATTGGTTTGGTGGAAAAGCAGAAATATCTAGCTATGAATTGAAACAAGCTAGATATGGAGAAATTCATGAAGGACAATCTGTATTGGTTTATGTGACTGAGCCTTTTAGCCCCTCGAAACTAGTAAAGTCTGATTACAGTTCAGAGAGTGATGTACAAGTATTAAAGCTAAACCACACTAAAAAATTCACCACCGGGATTTACCCTTACTCCATAATGACCAGCAGTTTTCTGCCTATAGAAAACGGAGAGCATTCTTTAAAAATAACATCTTCTAGTCAGGAATGGTGCGGACATACCTATATGGAACTGCAGAATAAAGAAAAGTTCGAAATAGCTATACACTCTTACTTTGAGGGAGAGTCAAGTTTAATTAATTTGAAAAAAAATCTACTAGAAGATGACATGTGGACCAAAATTAGAATCAAACCTGAAGATCTTCCCACAGGTAAACTTAAAGTGATTCCTAGTTTTTTCTACCTGAGGTTAAAGCACAAAGAAACGCAAGCCTATTTCTGTGACGCCAAAATTACAGAAGATAAAACTACGAGCACATATGAAATGAATTATGTGGGTTTAAAGAGAAAAGTATCCATCACCTTCGAAAATGAGTTTCCGTATAAAATCTTAGGATGGACAGAATCCTACCCAGATGGATGGGCAGCAGACTCTCCTATGCTTACCACAGAAGCTTCAGTACTCAATACCATTCAATCTGATTACTGGAATAAAAATTCCGTGAAAGATTCAGAATTAAGAAAAGAACTCCGCTTAAATTAGCCTGTACAAATTATTCAGTGAATCCTAGAAACTACATCATATATAAACCGGCAGGGTTCCTCTCTCAGTTCAAAGCCAAGACCAGGAAGAATAAAAATAAATTCTTAGGGGAGTTAGCTGAATTTCCGGAAGAAACCATGGCCATAGGAAGGCTTGATGCTACTTCTGAGGGATTGCTATTCTTAACCACACATGGCGCAGTAAGCCAGCTCATACGAAGTAATAAATTCGAAAAGGAATACTATGCTCAGGTAGATGGAGCAATTACGGAAAAAGCGGTAAATCTCCTTAAGGAAGGAATTGAAATAGGTCTGGAGGGAAAGAAGTACATAACTCAGCCATGCATGGCTAGAAAAATAGAAGCTCCTTTACATCTTCAGCTAAATCCATTTAAAATTCGAGGAGACCACCATGGTCCTACGAGTTGGGTTTCTATCACACTCAGAGAAGGAAAGTTTAGGCAGGTAAGAAAAATGACTGCTGCAGCTGGTTTTGCCACGCTCAGACTCATACGTTACAGGATAGGAAATGAGGTATTAACAGGCATGGAAAGTGGAGAAGTAAAAGAAGTGGAATTATTTGACCTCTAGCGCTAGTCTAAATAGCCATCATTAAATATAAAATACCCGAAATTGAAGAGTATGCTCCACGGTATGTTTTTTCTATCGTAGTAATTTGCAGAAACTCTTAAAGGACCCAGCGGACTGTGATAAATAAGGCTGCCTGAACTCACATAAAACAGCTCTGATGTAGGCTCGAAGTTAGACTCATCTTCTGGCGTTGAGAATATCCTTTCCCAAGGTCTATACACATGATTATCCATTCTAAACTGAAGTTTAGGATGAATATTTACCGTAGCTATAATTCCAGCTGAGGAATAAAAATTACTACGGTATCGATCTATAAAGAAGGATTTACTCTCAGGAATAGGCTCGAATGCGAGCGAACGAATAAGGGTAGCTCTATAATTATTAAATCGTGGCTGATTAGCAGCCCATGCAGACTCCAAATGAAAGCCTAAACTAAAGACTTTTTTATGATAAAAGAAGTTTCTATACTCTCCCTTAAACACCGTCCAACTATGCTGTGCATTGGTAGTATCTCTTACCTCTGATGTGCTGCCAGGAATAGTGCTCTCTTCTCCATTTAAGTAATTGGCAGAAATTTTAATGAACGTTCCCATGTCGGCAAACTGCTTCCTATTAAGCGTGCTTCGCTCATATTTTCCGCCAAACACAACAGTGTTAAACTTAGTCTGATCTGTAGTATCTATGTTTGAAAAATCACCTGTTTGGTAATAATCATCAGATAATTCTGCATATTTACCTCCTAACTGGAATTTCCCTCTATTTCCTATAGGAAAACTAAGCTTTGTATTCACAAACCGTTCATTTTTCACAATAAACGAAGGCTTCACTTCCTCGAAAAAAAGCGCGAAACTGTTAAAGTAATCCCAAGAATTATAAGTGAAAGAAGCCTCGAATATCAAGGGATTTTTTAGATTCAAATCTAACTTGAAACCGGCCTTCGTTGAACTATAAAACTTGCCGAAATAGGAATTCGTAAAGAGTGATAAGTTATTTCTACCTCTAATATGGTATTTAGCCTGAAGAAAACCAGAATTTAATGGTCTGGAGGAGAAATTTCCTCCGAATCCCACTTCCATTCTCTTCTCAGACTTCACGTGAACAGTGGCTATATATTTTTGATCAAGCGGATCTAACCTTAGTGTAGGATAAGTATACCTCACTTTTTCATCTGCGTAAAGCCTAAAAAATCTTTTTTGAAATTCCTGTAACGTGATATAAGTCTGGCGTTGCAATATGTTTTTCTTCAGCGCCTGTGCCTGTAGCTCCGAAAGTCCTTCTACTTTTATTTCTTTAATTAAGATCGCGCTAAATCCATCTTTAAATTCTGCTCTTCTTTTTGTTAATTCTGCGTTAGAAACTCTATCCTTACACATGGATAGAATCTCATCCATTTTTAGCAGAGTACTTTTTCTCCCCTCATCTATTGCCTTACCTACGTCATCGAAATCAAAAGTTCCTAATCGAGAGCCAGGCGAAACTGTAAGCATTTGATCACACACATTCTCAAAATTCGTTCTGTACTGAATCATATTGACCAGCTGACTTAGGAGGTCATCTTCCTTAGGAGGTGTATTGTTCTGACTCACATTACATCCCAATATAACATCAGGCATAAACTCATCATACAGCACATCAGCTGGATAGTTGTTATACAATCCTCCATCAAATAATAGCTTTCCATCTACCACTAAAGGTTCTAAATAAAACGGATAGGTCCCCGAAGTTCTGGCGGCAAGGTTTAGCTCCCCAGTCCTAAATATTACTGACTCGTTGGCTTCTATATCTGACGCTACAGCTCTGTAGGGAATAAATAACTTATCGAAATCATAATCCGCTCTAGCACTAGCTGGACCGAATATCTCCGCGAACTTATAATCCATATACACAGGATCTAACAAATGCGTAGGAATGCTACTTGTCACGATAGAGGAAGGATTAAATTTGACATTGACGATACTGCCATCCGGTTCGTTTTCTCTCAAGTAAAAACTTAATGTATCTGGCAGTTCTCCTTGGCTCATGATGAGAAACTCCTCGCTCATCACTAATCCTTCAATTTCTGCTATAGAGTAACCCGCTGCATAGAAAGCTCCTACTATGGCTCCCATGCTAGAACCTGTGATGTAATCTATCGGAATTTCATTTTCTTCCAGGGCCTTCAAGAAACCAACATGAGCAGCTGCAGTAGCTCCGCCGCCACTGAGAACTACACCCACTTTTTGACGGTATTCCTGAGCAGAAGCGGTTAAAGAAGTTACTGTGAGCACAAAAAATAAAAAAACCTGAAGTAAACGAGTAAGGCCTCTAAATTTTCTCTTCAATTTGATATTTATTCCTACCTGGTTCATTTCTAGAGATTAGTTCGGCTAAAAAACCAGCTAAAAATAGCTGTGTCCCGAGTATCATGGCTGTTAAACTAATGTAAAACGCACTTATATCTGCTATATTCTTGGCCGGGATGTCATTCAACACACATAGAATTTTACTTCCTCCGATGTAGGCAAACCCGATAAATCCAACGACAAACATCAGTGTACCCCAAGTTCCGAATAAGTGCATTGGGCGTGTTCCGAATTTAGAGATAAAAGAAATAGTAAGAAGATCTAAAAACCCACGAGTAAACCGTTCCATTCCGAACTTCGTAGTTCCGTATTTTCTAGCTTGGTGCGCTACTGATTTTTCCCCGATTCTCCCAAAACCATTCTGCTTAGCCATGACAGGAATATATCTGTGCATTTCTCCATGGACTTCTACAGACTTGATTACTCCTTTTCTGTAGGCCTTTAATCCACAGTTAAAATCGTGCAAATGTATTCCACTCATTCTGCGAGTGGCCCAGTTATAAAGTTTAGTAGGAATAGTCTTAGTCATAGGGTCATGGCGCTTCTCCTTCCAACCGCTTACTACATCTAAACTATCCTGAGTAATCATGCGGTACATCTCTGGAAGTTCATCTGGAGAATCTTGTAGGTCTGCATCCATGGTAAAAACGACATTTCCACTAGCGATCATGAATCCTTCATTAAGCGCAGCTGATTTCCCGTAATTTCTAAGAAACTTTATACCTCTTACGCAAGAGTCCTGGGCAGAGAGACCTTTAATCACTGACCATGAGCCGTCTGTACTGCCGTCATCGATGAAAAGTATTTCATGATTCCATTTTTGAGCATCAAAAACCTTCTTTAACCAATTATACAATTCGGTTAAAGACTCCTCTTCATTCAACAATGGGATAACTACAGATACGTCCAAATCTCAGTGGGTTTAAGCTTTAAACAAAGATAGTAGTTCCCAAATGAAAAAATAGTTACGAATAAGCTTTGTTTGAATGGTATATACTTAATAACTTCGCTGCGGCAAGTCTCATACGACCAGCTCCTATTGAACTCCCCCAGGATCGGAAGATAGCAAGGGTAAATAGTCGTAGCGGTGCGATATGAGTAGCTTGCCATTTTTTGTGCCCTAAACTTTTTATTAAATTAGATAAGCTTAAATTACTATAAATCACTATTGGAATAATATATCACTGGCATTGATTCAGTAAATTGCCCCAATTTTAGACACAAATTATTGAAAAAAGTTTTACTTACAGGAGGTTCTTCGGGAATAGGATTAGCTATATGTAAACGGCTAACTCAAAAAGGGTACGATGTAATCGGCACTGCTCGAAATCCAGAGAAACACTCCAAACTCAGCTTTCCGTTAATACAACTTGACGTAACTTCTATGGATTCCATTCAGGAAGCTTTTAATCTTATAAGTGAAAGATGGGGTAGTGTAGATATTCTTATAAATAACGCGGGAATTGGTTTCATGGGTCCTGTCGCCTATTCAAAATCAGAACACATAAGAAAAGCATGGGAAACTAATGTTTTCGGCCTAATGCAAGTGACTCAAGAGTTTCTTCCACTATTACAGAAAAGTAATCGTGGGAAAATTATCAATATAGGTTCCATAGGAGGGAAAATGGGACTGCCATACAGAGGATGGTATAGTGCTGCTAAAGGTTCTTTGGAAATATTAGGAGAGTCACTGGCCATGGAACTAAAGCCTTTTGGAATAGATGTATGCACTTTACTTCCAGGAGACGTTAAAACCGAAATAGGAGCCTCTAGACTAGAAATTAGAAAAGAAGACCTTAAAGAATATGAGGCTTCCTACATGAGAATGAAGGAGGTCCTCCAACATGAAATGGATCAAGCCATGCCTGCTGAAAAGGTAGCGGTTGAGTTAGAAAAATTGCTGCGCAGAAAAAGATTACCCTTAAAATATTCTGTGGGGAGTTTTTTACATAAACTTACTCCGATTATTAAGAACTTGACTCCGCAAAGATTCTTCCAATGGTTAATTTTACGGCACTATAAATAGATTAGAAATGAAGAAGATTTTAATAGCGAACAGAGGAGAAATTGCTCTGAGGATTATGAAAACTTGCAGAGAGATGGGAATAAGCACCGTGGCCGTTTATAGCGAAGCTGATAGGGATGCTCCGTTCGTGAAATATGCCGATCAAGCATTTTTACTCGGCCCTCCACCCTCTTCTCAATCTTATTTATTAAAAGATAAAATTATTGATCTCTGCTTAAAACACCATGTAGATGGAATCCATCCTGGTTATGGATTTTTAAGTGAAAACGCAGAGTTCGCTGAGTTAGCAGAAAAAAGCAACATTACATTTATAGGGCCTAAAAGTCACGCTATGAATCTAATGGGGAGCAAACTAGCCGCTAAAGCTGCTGTCAAAAAGTTTGGTATCCCTATGGTTCCTGGCACAGATGAGGCTGTAGAAGATCCGGAAGAAGCATTAAGAATAGCAAAAGAAATAGGCTTTCCATTGCTCATAAAAGCAAGCGCTGGTGGTGGCGGAAAAGGGATGAGAGTAGTCAGCGAAGCATCTGAACTTAAAGAACAGATGGAGCGAGCTATAAGTGAAGCCATTTCATCTTTCGGAGATGGAGCTGTTTTCATAGAAAAGTATGTTACTAGTCCGAGACACATAGAGATTCAAATATTAGCAGACACCCATGGAAATATCGTTCACTTGTTCGAAAGAGAATGTAGCATCCAGAGAAGACACCAAAAAGTGGTAGAAGAGGCTCCATCTGCTGTGCTTACTCCAGAGCTTAGACATGCGATGGGCGAGAGTGCTAAAGATGTAGCTAAATCATGTGATTATGTAGGAGCGGGAACTGTGGAGTTCTTGCTAGATGAAAACCTGAATTATTATTTCCTAGAGATGAATACGCGTCTTCAAGTAGAACATCCTGTTACAGAGATGATTACTGGAGTGGATTTAGTGAAGGAACAAATATTGGTCGCTCGGGGAGAAAAACTGAGCTTCACACAGGAAGACCTTAAGATTAACGGGCATGCTCTCGAGGTGAGGGTTTATGCAGAAGACCCTAAGAATGACTTCTTGCCAGACATAGGCACCTTAAAAAGGTATGTGAGGCCTCAGGGAACTGGGATTCGAGTAGACGATGGATTCGAGGAAGGAATGGAGATTCCAATCTATTACGACCCTATGATATCTAAGCTTATCACTCACGCTAAGGATAGAAATAACTGCATCAGCAGAATGACAAGAGCCATAGATGAATATGAAATTAACGGTATTAAAACTACTCTACCTTTCTGCAGATACGCTATAAATCACGAAGCTTTTGTTTCAGGTAACTTTGATACACACTTCGTGAAAAATCACTTTTCACCAGAGAATTTAAACCCTAATTCTGATGAACTGAAAAGAAAGGCTGCTATTTTCATGACTTACCTCAGTAAGAATAGAAAAGCTGGAGGCTCTGAAAAAAATGACTCACCTTCGTCTGAAACACCTACTTCGAGCTGGGCTAAGAATAGAAAAGATTATTGATTTTTCACAGATCAGTTTAATTCTGTGCCTCAATAGACGACTCATTTCGAGTTGATTTAAATTTCAGAGTTACTGAGTGGCAATAAAATTGGCACAAATTTGGTTAGAATTAGAGAAGAACCAAGCCTAATGCAATCGTTGAAATTTATATTGTTTATCTTTTTCATTGTCGTCGGATACGACGGAATGTCTCAAACAGACACTTCTGGGGTATGGGTGGGTTATCTCATAGAAAACGGAGACACCATATTAGTTTCAGTAACTCCAGAGGCCAACATCATCTCTTACTCAGACTCTAATTACAGAGAATCCAGAAAATATAAAAAAGCACTTAAAAGAGTAAAGAAAGTATATCCCTATGCCATGCTCGCTTCTTATATGTATGAAGATTACATGTTCAAAATAGATGATTTCGACAATAATAGGGATAGAAGAAAGTACTTAAAAGAAGAAGAGAAGGCTTTAAAACAAAAATTCGAAGGGAAGATTAGAGAAATCACAGTGCAGGAGGGTATAATCTTAGTGAAGATTATCGATAGACAAACTAGTCAAACAAGCTACGAGGTACTCAAAGAGATCAGAGGTGGCGGAAGTGCACTTTTATGGCAAGGGGTAGCTAGAATATTCAATTCGAGTTTAAAGCACCAGTATGAACCTAATGGAGACGACTGGATGATAGAGGAAATCGTGCAGAGAATCAGAACAGGAGAGGTAGCCGTTTCTGAATTAAATATATCAATGAATTAATCTAAAGCTCAAGTCTCACTCCTCTTAGCGCTGTTCCAATTAACGTTCTCATTCCAGAGGTGCTGCCAGAAAAATTATTTACGGTAAGGTAAAATGGATATTTCTTTCCATCCCTAATGATATAACCAGCGTATGCTATTACTCGCCCTATGTATCCGCTCTTAGCTTGAATCTGGCCCTTAAAAGCTGCACCCCACATTGACTTCACAGAGAAGGACAAAGAAGCTTCATTCATTATTTTATTTACTTGCTCATTCTCTAACTGACTTTGCAGTACTTCAGTCATAAATTTAGCCGTGATATTGTTTTTTCTAGAAAGACCGCTTCCATCTTCTATATAAATCCCATTGGTATCTAATCCTTTCTCTTTCCAGAAAGCCTTTACTGCTTCTGCCCCACCCTCGAATGTAGCTGCCCTTCCACTGGCTTTTCCAATGTGTTTTAGCAAGACATCTGCATAGCTATTTACACTTTTCTTATTCAGTACTTTGAGTATCTCTATGAGCGCAGGAGATTTAGTTCGAACTAATTCTTTGGAGTTCATAAATAGCGGGCCATTCTTCTCTACCTCTGTAACAGATATCCCAGCACTTTCTATAGCCCTCTGAAGATAAGCCTGAGCAAACTGAGTTACATCAGGGAAAGCCCCTCTTACCTTAAAATCCTTCATATTAGGCGGTAGTTCGCCTTTTAAGAAAACTTGATTTCCTCCATCAAGTGAATAAATAATCACATTGTCTCCACTTTTATTTCCTGCTCTCACCTCATTAACTAGTTCTATACTCATCGGAAGAGATGGCTCTGTCTTAACCACCACACTAGCCGTTCCTGAACCTGTAGTGTTAAAGAAAACGGTGAATTCATTATCCATAAATGAAAACCCTGGCGCTCCCGCACCATAATAATTTCCTACATCATTCAGTGCGGTAGAACCTGCATTTCTGTCTCCTTCTAAAGCCCTGTCATCAATTAAAATTCTACCGTCAATTTCTGAGATGCCTTCTGCTTTTATAGCCTTTACCCATTCACCCATAAAATCTCCATAATGGGTTTTGAAATCTGGCGCTCCTAAAGTAGGGTCCCCCCCACTTTTCACTATAACATTACCTATAAGCCTTCCCTCAATAATAGTCCCTTGAATAATTAACGTGGTGACGAACTTATGGTCATACCCTAAAATCTCTAGAGCTGTTATGCTCGTTAAAACTTTTACCGTAGAGGCTGGAGCCAAACTTTTTTCGGACTGAAAGGATTGGATTTCTATTCCAGAAGGATCTAAGAGTGAAAACCCTACATTGGTATGTTTTAATTCTACATTATTCACAAAAGCGCTGAAAGCATCTGCCGGTTTTTGTGCTGAAATAAAGTTAGCCATTCCAAGAAATAGAACAAGTAGTGAAATTGATTTCATAATTAAAAGTTATCGTTATTAAACAATGTATTTAAAAGTTAGGTATAATAATCGCACTTTTTATCTAGCTCGATAAGTAATGAGATAAAAAAATATCAAAAAGCTACTGAGGAAAAAATTTAATTCAACGAACACCGAATTAGCTCTTTATTAAAGAAAAAAAATGTCAAATCATTTTAAAACTTCCATCCAGAGCACCTCGCTTTTTTCTTCAACAACTACCGAAATAACCGGTTTATTTCCTTTCCCTTCGTAAAAATCATAGACCTCTGCATTTTTCTCTTTTAACCATTCTGCTGGTTCTATACTCATATTCCAATCTCCCTTCGCTTTTCTATGTGCTCCGTTTACTGTCTTTTCGAACAACTGAAAAAACTTCTCTTTGCTACCCCCACTTATTTCTACCGACTCCGAAAACACCAACGGCTTGATAGCTGCTAAATCATTGGTCATACAAGCCTGTATGACAGCAGAAATTATAGTAGAAGTAGATCTTGACATTGGATTTCCTTTTGAGGTCCAAAACTAGGATTTAAAAATTATCCACAGCCCAAGATCTCCCTATATAAAATCAATTTTCCTTTTACCTTTACTCCCTATAAATCATTAATCAGATTATGAAGTTTTTCACCTCACTTTCACTTCTAACTATACTAATGGCTGTGGTCTCGTGCACTGCGAATAAGAAGGCTACACCAGCAGCAGAACTTTTTGAAGAACCTACCGTATGTGACTTTGTAAATCCATTCGTAGGAACTGGAGGTCATGGTCATACATACCCAGGAGCTACTATGCCATTTGGGATGGTGCAGTTAAGTCCAGATACGAGACTTACGGGATGGGATGGCTGCGGTGGATACCATGATTCAGATTCTTTGATATATGGATTTAGTCACACACACCTGCAGGGAACTGGAATCTCTGATTATGGTGACGTTCTTCTGTCGCCTACAAATAGCGCTGTGCATGAAGGAAAAAACTGGGGGGAGAGATACAGAAGTGCATTCCGGAAAGAAACTGAAAAAGCCTCTCCTGGATACTACTCTGTTTTTCTAGATGACCAAAATATGGAAACCGAATTAACGACTACCACCAGAGTTGGGATTCACAAATACCACTTAACTAATCAAGCTGATAGTTTTACTGTATTTATAGATTTAGCACACAGAGATCCACTAATAGAATATCAGTTTTATCCGTTGAATGATTCTACTGTAGCCGGAATGAGAGTTTCTAAAGAATGGGCAGAAGAACAGCATGTTTACTTCGTAGCAGAGTTTTCCAGACCATTTATCTATACTGACCAGACCTTCGAAATAGTTGATGAGGATTTGGAAAATGGAGAAGTCGGAAATTACCAAGAGATGGTTCCTGTGTTCCCGCTAATCTTTAATCAAGGAGTCGATTTAATGGTAAAAGTGGCGCTTTCACCAGTAGATATTGAAGGCGCGTTGCAAAACTTAAAAACAGAAGCTCCGCATTGGGATTTTGGGAGATATAAAACAGCGGCTAAAAAAGCGTGGTTAGAGGAATTAAGCAAAATAGAGATTGCAACGCAGGACACTACTATACTGCGAAATTTTTACACGGCACTTTATCACTCCTACACCGTACCGAACACGTTTACAGATGTAGACGGAAGATACAGAGGTGTAGATATGAAAATACACTCTGCCACTGACCATGAGCAGTACACGGTATTTTCTCTATGGGATACATTTAGAGCTTCACACCCGCTTTACACCATTACACAGAGAGATAAAACTAAAGATTTCATACACTCATTTCTGAAGATGTACGACCAGGGTGGAGACCTCCCAATGTGGGAGCTCGCCGGGAATTATACGCACTGTATGATAGGATATAATGCTGTACCTGTCATTGTAGATGCATACATGAAGGGGATTACTGATTTCGATACGCAGAAGGCGTTGGAAGCCATGGTGAAAACCTCAGAAGCAGCAGAGTTCGGAAAGGAGCATTTTAGAGAGAAAGGATATATCTCTATGGAAGATGAAGGAGAGTCTGTGTCTAAGAACTTAGAGTATGCCTACAATGACTGGTGCATTGCCATTTTTGCTGAAGCACTAGGAAATATGGAAGTAGCAGAGGCTTATTACAGAAGTGCACAGAATTATAGAAATACTATAGATGGGGAAATTGGTTACTGCAGAGCCAAGAGAAATGGAGATTGGATTACACCGTTCGATCCTTCTGAGGTAAATTTTAATTTTACTGAGGCTAATTCTTACCAGTACAGCTTCTTCGTACCTCAAGATGTGGATGGATTAATGACCCATGTAGGAGGCGAAAAAAGATTCAATGAACTACTGGATAAACTGTTTACAGCTCCTATGGATTTAGCAGGAAGACACCAGCCAGATATTACCGGTTTAATAGGCCAGTACGCTCATGGAAACGAGCCTAGCCATCACATGGCTTACTTATATAATTATTCTGGACAGCCATGGAAAACGCAGTACAGAACTCAAGAAATTTTAAGGGACCTTTACTCTCCTACTCCCGATGGTCTCAGTGGAAATGAAGACTGCGGTCAGATGAGCAGCTGGTACGTGCTCTCTGCTATGGGAATATACTCTGTAACTCCGGGAAGCAGAGAATATATCCTGAGCGCGCCTATTATAGACAGTGCTGCCATTCATCTAGAAAACGGAAATACGTTTTCTATCTCTACTTCTATGCTGGAGATGGAACAAGAAGAAATAGCCCCTAAAGAGAAAAGAAGGTATATCTCTAGCGTGAGGTATAACGGAGCCGACTGGCCAAATTCATATATTACCCATGATATGATTATGGAAGGCGGAGATTTGTCTTTTGTACTTTCCCCAATTCCTAATTCTACATGGGGAACGGCACCAGTAAACCGCCCCAACTCTAAAATAGATGGTTTTGATATTACCATGACTCCCTCCATTGCGGTTGAGAGAAGTTTTCTAGATGAAACTACCGTGACCATCTCTTCTGAAAAAGGAGCAAGGACAGAGTATAGAACAACTAAAGTAACAGATACGACTGATTGGAAATTATATACCGAGCCATTTACCATAAATGAATCCATGACGATAGAATCTAGGAGCCAAAAACAAGTGGCCTCGGCTAGCGGAATAGTGAAAGCTCTAGTTATAAAAAGAAAAGCCGATTGGGCCATAGAACTTTTCTCAGAGTATAACAATCAATACACTGGTGGAGGAGACATGGCACTGATAGATGGAATAAGATCTAGGCCTGATTATAAAAGCGGTGATTTCCAAGGGTACTGGGAAAAAGACCTAAACGCCATAGTGGATTTAAGGAGTAAGACAGCTATCTCATCCATTCATCTCAGCTACTTAAAAGATACCAAACCATGGATCTTCCCTCCTAGCCAAGTAATTATTGAAACTTCTAGCGACAAGAAGAATTGGGAACCATATTATAGTTCCACATTCACTCTTCAGCCATTGGAAGAAGATGTAGAACCTGCATTAGCAGGAGCGGAAAAATTCACTTTAGCGCGTTATGTAAGAGTAAAAGCCAAGAATTGGGGCCCGATGCCTGACTGGCATATAAGCGCAGGAGAAACTCCATGGATTTTTGTAGACGAGATATTGATTGATTAATTTTGAATTGCTAGAAAGTATCTTTGAGACACTCTCTGTATACCTTGCGAATGAAAAATAGTAATACGCTAATTTGACCGTCAAGATCATAAAAATATTTGTTTGCAGCATTAGTATTTCGGTTATCATTATTTTACTGTTATTCGGATACCGAGATATGCCTCTAAACGAGTTGAAATCGAAATATGCAACTTCAGTATCTAAATTTATCTCTGTTCATGGAATGGATGTGCATTATAGAGATGAAGGAGATATAACAGACTCACTCCCAATCGTTCTTATTCATGGAACAGGTGCTAGCCTGCATACCTTTGAAGATTGGGCTATACAATTAAAACAGAACCACAGAGTAATTCGAATGGATTTACCTGCATATGGGCTCACAGGTCCTTTTCCAAATCGAGATTATTCGATGAATAATTATGTAGATTTTATAGTAAAATTTTTGGACTCCCTTGGAATTCAAAAATGCATACTTGTAGGGAATTCTTTAGGAGGCCATATCGCATGGAAAACTGCGTACAAGTATCCAAAAATGGTAGATAAGTTAATGCTTATTAATGCTGCAGGATACCCCTCGAAACCTAAGAGCACACCTTTAGCTTTTCAGGTAGCTCAAATACCCCTTATAAAAAATGCTTTTAAATTAATTACACCCAGATGGGTAGTAACACAAAGCATAGAAAATGTCTATGCAGATAACACTAAAATAACGGAAACTCTTGTAGATCGTTATTTTGAATTAGCCTTAAGAAAAGGCAATAGACAAGCTTTCATTGATGGGTTGAAGGTAACTAATGATACACTTTCCCATAAAAACATAAAATTAATAGAACAGAAGACTCTAGTGCTATGGGGAGAAGAGGATTTACTTATCCCTGTGGAGATAGCATACAAATTCCATAATGATATGCCTAATGACACTCTAGTGATCGTGAATAATGTAGGTCATATACCTATGGAAGAAAGTCCAACTAAAAGTTTAGAAGCTGTTCTTTCATTTTTGAAAGATTGATATTTTATTTTAAAAATTAGAGCTCCCTTTTTTCCTATTTTAAGAAAACTAAGCATACTCTTGCTATAATTTACAGATGCGCTATTTCATACACCTAGGATTTGACGGCACCCCATACAGAGGTTGGCAGAGACAAACTAAACCTCGAAACACAGTACAGGAAGTTATAGAGGATATTCTCTCTAAAGTATTTAAGAAAGAGGTGACTGCAAACGGCTGTGGAAGAACTGACGCAGGTGTTCACTCTAGTCAGTATGTGGTTCAAATAGAATTGGATGAAGACCCTTCATTTGATTTAATGTTCCGCCTAAACAAGAATTTACCTGATACGATTGCTGTTTTTGAAATATTTGAAGTAGACAATAATCAACATGCTAGACATAGCGCTGTATCTCGCACCTATGACTATTTCATTCATTTAAAGAAGGATCCTATTCTTATCCGATACAGCTCGTTCTATGAGGATTTAACATTGGACTTCGACCTCATGAAAAAGGCTGCGGGGCTTATCTTAAAGACGAAAGATTTCAGACCGCTTTGCAAACAGCCCGATGTATATAAAAACACATTATGCAGAGTAACGAATTCTGAATTATTCATCAATGAGGATAAGGGACGGCTGCGGTTTACCATCACCAGCAATCGATTTCTCAGAGGTATGGTTCGCTATTGTGTTTTCTTCTTATTACAGGTGGGTAGTGGTAAAATGACTCTGGCAGAATTTGAGGAAGTTTTGAATCGAAAAAAACAACTGAAAGACAAGCAGCCAGCCCTTCCGAATGGCCTCTTTCTTAGCAGGATTGATTATCCATTTCTAGAGCTAGAAGATTCACACCACTTAATCAAGATGTTGAAAGTAGGCCTGGAATAGCAGATTATGGCCAGCATAATTGGCCAACACTATAAACAAGAAACCTATCCTATAGCTCTACTTCCTTCCCCAATAAATAGAAGCTACTCCTCCAAAAAGCATTTGCTGCTCTATCTCTCTATAACCACACTCCTTCATAATTCCTTTAAATGCCTCACCCTCTGGAAAAGCGTCTACGGACTCAGGAAGATAAGTATAAGCTCTAGCGTCTTTACTCACCAACTTACCAAAGAAAGGCATGATTTTCTTAAAATAAAAACCGAACAATTGCTTGATAGGAAATATTTTGGGTTTAGAAAACTCAAGCACCACACACAGCGCATTTGGCTTAATCACTCTGTACATGTCCTGCAAGCCTGGTTTTAGGTTCTGGAAATTTCGAACTCCGAAAGCTACCATGGTAGCGTCAAAGGTATCGTCCTCAAACGGCATGTTCTCTGAATCACCCTGAACCATATCTATTCTATCAGATAGATTTTTACTGGTTATTTTCTTTCTTCCAACCTCTAGCATTCCGTTAGAAATATCTAATCCAGTTATTTTCCCTTGAGAAGGAAGACCGTTTTTTATGCTTTGCAATGCGAAATCTCCTGTACCTGTGGCAACATCCAAAATACTACTCGGGTTCTCTTTCTTAAGAATATTTATAGCTTTCTTACGCCATAGCTTATCTATCCCTAAAGAGAAAAAATGATTCAGAAAATCATAGCTGTGTGCTATGTTGTCAAACATCTCAGCTACTTGTTCTTTCTTACTCGCCTTATTGCTATACGGAGTTACTTTTGTTCCCAAAATATTTTTTCTTAATTAACCGACCATCGTATGACCTTCGGCGTATTTAAAATTCTTACTTATAAGTTTTCTTCCTAACGCGAAGGCTACTGTGAGTGTACCAACTCTTCCTATGAACATGCTGACGGCTAGTACAATTTTTCCCACATTCGTTAAATCAGAAGTTATTCCCATAGACAGGCCTACAGTTCCCATAGCTGAAACCTGCTCAAAAACCAGGGCTAACATACCATCTTTATGTGTGTTAAGTATCTCGATTTCTGATATACTTAAAATGAAAATCCCTACCGCATTTCCTACGATAAAGATAACCAACACCCCGTAAGCTCTAGATCTTAGCGCAGCTGGAATAGTTCTTTTAAATAATGACGTGTGCTTTAAACCCTTAATCGTAGCGGTAACATCTGCCAGAATCACTGCGAATGTGCTGGTTTTAATTCCTCCTCCAGTAGAACTTGAAGATGACCCTATGAACATTAGAATAATCATCAAGAAAAGCATAGGCGCTCCAATGGAGCCGATATCTACAGTATTAAATCCAGAAGTTCTAGTCACGGATTGAAAAAGGGAAGTGATAATAGCTTCCACAGGGCCTAAATCAGCTAAGGTATTGTTATACTCCAAGCAGAAGTATGCTAAGGCTCCTACTCCTACCAAAATAAGCGAGAAATAGAGGGCTATCTTAGTGCTGAAAGAAATGGTTTTCCAGGGCTTCTGAAGTCGCTCTCTTAGATTCTTAGGGTCGAATAAATCAAATATAGCCACCATTCCCAATGCCCCGAAAAACACCACAAACGTGACTACTAAATGAACTAAATAGTTGGTTCCTACACCAGATTCCATATCAGCTAATCCATCGGTAAACAGAGATATTCCAGCATTGTTAAACGCTGAAACAGATAAAAATATGGAGTGGTAAATTCTGTCCCCTAGCGTAGCAAACATGTCCTGACCCCAAACCGCAAATAACATTAGCGCTCCCAATATCTCTATTCCTATACTGCAAGCCACCACCTTTCCGAGCATAGCTCGCGCATTAAGAGCTGTTTCTTTATTCACAAAATCCTCTATCACATCATGTTGTTTGACTTTAAACCCGAGCCTACCCGCAAATGCCATGAAGTATCCAAAAGCTATGATATTCAACCCCCCAAGCTTGATTAAAATCAGAATTATAACCTGACCTCTAAAGGTGAAAAAATGAGCGGCGTCTTCTACCATCAAACCAGTTACGCAGGTAGCACTTGTACTCGTGAACAAAGCATCTATGAACCCCATTCCATTCTCCGCATGAGACATTTTAGGCAGCATTAACAGAACTGTCCCTATAAATATGAGCAGTAAGAAACTAAAAATAAAGACCATAGCTGGATGGACTTTAACCGAGGAAAAGAGCCGACCTCCTTTCCCTGATGTAATGAGGATAGTAAAGAAGAAATACAACTGAATGAGGACATTAGAAATGTCTGTATAATCAGATATATTAGAGCTTTTAGCTAATTCTTCTAGTAGGAATACTCCAAATATATTGTAGCTTATTCCTTCTACAATAAGAATGAGTATGACTAGGGACTCTAGCCAATTTTTCTTAATGAACTCCCAGGGTTTAAAGTGGTAAATCCATCGTATAAAAAAGTATAGCGAGTAGAATACAAAAGAAGCCTCTATGATTCCAAGCAGAAATTCTTTTTCCTCTGCCGAATGATCAAACCCATAAAGAAAACCCAACACTATTAATGCGGTGAAAGAAATAATCACATGACAAATACGACAAATAAACAGTACCTGAGATTTATTCTCATATAAGAAAAAATTAGCCTTTTCTCTGAGGTTACTAAAGGACATCCAGTTGGTTTTCTGAAGCTAAAATTAGCTCTTCTTTATTAATAGGAACCACCCCTACTTTTTCACAGACTAAGCCTCCAGCTAAATTAGATAGCTGTGCGAGTTCTTTTATACTGGCTCTTCTCGCCAGACAGAGTGCCGCCAGGCTAATAACAGTGTCTCCAGCACCTGAAACGTCTACTATATTTCTCTGGTGTGCAGGAATATGAATGAACTTTCCGCCTTCATTTATTGCCACACCATTCTCCGAAAGAGTGACAAAGGAAATCTCATTTTCTAATTCTCCTTCTAGCCTATCTATAGCGGCATTTAAGGATTCTAAATTGTCACCTCTCACCTCTAGATTCAGCCCTTCATTAATTTCTTTAAGATTTGGCTTGAACAAAGTGACTCCTTTGTAGGATAAAAAGTGTCTTAACTTAGGATCTACCGCGGTAGGAATATTATTTTTCTTGCAGAGTTGGATACATTTAGTAATCACATTACTCGTGAGCACTCCCTTATTATAATCTTGGAGAATTAAGACGTCTATAGAATTCGTATTTACTATTTCTTCTATTCTGGTCAGAAGTTTGTTTTCTTCATCAGCAGTTAAGTCATGAGTACTCTCCTCATCTACTCTTAAAAGCTGTTTACCCTTATCTAAAACCCTCGTTTTTTGTGTTGTCTTTCTATCCTTAGACAGAATGATTCCTTCTTCAGAAAAACCTCTTTCACGCAGAAGGCCTAAAAACCTTTCCGATTTCACTTCGCCTATCACTGAACAAATAATAGAATTAGCGGCTAAAGTCATCACGTTTAAAGCCACGTTGGCAGCCCCGCCTAATCTATAGACCTCTTCATCTATAGAAACTACAGGAACTGGAGCTTCCGGAGACATTCTATCTGCGCTACCAGACAAGTAGGCGTCTATCATCACATCGCCTACGATAAGCACATTAGCACCTTTAAAACTGTTTACTAAAGACTTATAATCCACAGGCTTAGTTCTGTTTTTTTAATTTGCCAAATGCTCTTTTCATTCTCGCGGCAGCATCAACTAACATCTCATCGCTGGCTGCGTATGAAAGTCTAAAACATTCAGCGGCCCCAAAAGCATCTCCTGCTACTAGAGCTACATTCTCCTCTTTTAAAAGATACATGCATAGATCAGAAGACGTATTAATCTCTTGTCCATCGTCAGTTAAAGTCCCGAGTAATTCCATACAGTTTGGAAAGATATAAAAAGCTCCCTCAGGTACGTTTAACTTTAACCCTGGAATTTCGCCTAATTTCTCTAGCATCATATCTCTTCTTTTAAGAAAAGCATTTTTCATGTAAAAAACAGAAGAAGGCTCTGCTAAAACCGCAGCTTTAGCAGCCATTTGACTTACACCAGACGGAGCAGAAGTAACTTGGCCTTGCATTTTAGAGCAAGCCTTAGCAATCCATGTAGGAGCTCCTAAATAGCCTATTCTATATCCTGTCATGGCAAAAGCTTTACTCACTCCGTTTACAGTAATTACTTGATCAAAAATGCCCGGAATAGTTCCTAAACTAGCATGCTCTCCCGTATAATTGATGTGCTCATATATCTCATCAGATACCACAAAAAAGTCTGGCTTAGACTTAATCACTTCTGCTAAAGCTGTTAACTCGTCTTTGCTGTAAACAGAACCTGATGGATTACAAGGTGAGCTATAAATCATCAACTTAGTTTTATCGCTTATATTAGACCTTAATTCTTCAGCTGTAATTTTAAAATCATTTTCTATTTGAGTAGGTATAATTACTGGAACTCCTCCTGCCAATTGAACCATAGCAGCATAACTCACCCAAAACGGAGCTGGAAGCAACACCTCATCTCCTGGATTCACTAATGCATAAACTACATTACTTATAGTCTGCTTAGCACCTGTACTGACCACTATTTGGTCTGGTGTGTACACTAAGTCATTGTCTCTTAAAAACTTACAGCAAATAGCCTCTCTTAATTCTCCATACCCATTCACAGGTGGATAATGAGAGTAATCATCATCTACAGCCTTCTTGCACGCCTCTTTAACGAAGTCTGGAGCATTAAAATCAGGCTCACCTAAACTTAAGCTAATCACATCATTACCATCCTCTTTTAATTCTCTACTCATTCTGGCCATAGCCAAAGTAGCCGACTCAGGAAGACGATTAAGTAAATCAGAAACATAGGTTTTAGTACTCATGGTATTATTTTATTTAAGCGGAGGTAACTACTCTTTTATGAGTTACAAAGCTATTAAACCTCCAATAAAAAGCACGTTACTTTCTTAAGTTTTCACTTACTTTTTCCAACAAAAAAAGGCGGTCCTACAGGACCGCCTTAAATCAAGCATTAAGAAATGCTTAAAATTATCTTATCACACTAATTCTTTTAGTGACTTCAGAAGCTCCGTTAGCAGCCTTAACCACGTAGTGACCTTCCTCTAAGCTCGTTAAGTCTATCATCTCTTTAAGTGAAGTAGAGGTAAATGATATTACTTCTTTTCCAAGAAGATCAAATACCTGAACAGTTACTTTGCCCTCAAAACCTGAAAGGTTTACAGTAGCCACATCAGATGAAGGGTTAGGGTAAATATTAACATCTGCGTTTTGGGCATTTGCTTCAGAAACATTAACCAAGCCCAAGGTAACGCCCGTGTCTACAGCATTTACTGCTGCTACGAAACTATCAAAAGTAGTTTGATTCCAAGGGTCTGCTACTATCATTCCGTCACTTGGTCTGATAATACTAATAGTCGGGAAGCCTAGCGGCCAATAGTCACCTCCCGATAACTGAAGAGGACTTTCATTTACTATAGGGAAAGTAACTCCTGTTATCCAATCACCCTGAGTACTTGGACCTGTTCCTTCTAAATCTGCTTGGGTCGTAGACGGGTCAGCCTCATAAAAGACAACCCTCACTTGGTCTGTTCCGTTTGGACCATATGCTTGATGAATATCTTCTAGCGTATGAGAATCATGCATAGCCCAACAGGGACCACACCATGTTGCCGAACAATCTAATATAGCCACATATCCTTGATCTAGGATGTCAGCATAAAGACTAATTTCATTTCCGTCTATATCTGTAACTGTAAAATCGATAGCTGTGGTTCCAACTTGGGCATTAATACTTACTGCACTAATTACTGCAATAAAAAAGAATAATATTTTTTTCATTTTGATTTGGGTTGTCGATTTCACAAAAATAACAAAACTTTTAGGTTCCATCAGAAAACATAACTTATTGTAAATCTAACCTTATGACCCTACCATATCCACTCTTTTAAAACCACTCACCGCACTTAAAATTAGCATTCCCACAAAAGTAATTAGTGTATTGATTATTATCAGCTCAGCACCAAATCTATACCCTCCGAATAGACACTCTTCTGCCACTTGGCCTTCCAGCGCTCTAAAAGAAGTATACCAAAAGAACACCGTAATTGCTACTGAGCTCAAACAAACTATTGGAACCCAACTGTCAGATACTTTAAATTTAGTAAATAACCCGAAGAAGTAGAGGCCTATTAGCGGACCGTAAGTAAAACCAGCAAGAAAGATAATTTGAAATATCGCGCTTCTATCGAATGTTTTATCTAGAATTAGAATGACCACAAACAACACTGCAGACATTATTATATGTGTCCTTTTTCGCACTCTTTCCTGATCTAAAAGTGATTTAGACTCTATGTCTAAAAAATCCACACTTACAGAAGTGGTTAAAGAAGCTAGCGCAGAATCAGCACTAGAATAAGCCGCCGCTATTAATCCAAGCAAGAAGAAAACAGCTACAGACATTCCTAATCCTGAATTCAAGGCTATATTACTAAAAAGTAAATCTGTTCTTTTAACTCCTTCTACAACTGGCACTTCTATCCCCATTTTACTCGCATACATATAAAGAAGAGCACCTAACCCTAGAAAAAATAAATTCACAAAAACCAGCACTGCGGTAAAACTCATCATGTTCTTCTGAGCTTCTTTAGCAGATTTACAACTTAGATTCTTCTGCATCATATCCTGGTCCAATCCTGTCATGCCGATAGCTATAAACATTCCTCCGAAAAAATGCTTGTAAAAATAATTTCCGCTTAACCAGTCGTCCATAAAGAAAATTTTCGCGTATTTGCTATTTCCGACCTGACTGAACGTTTCCGAAATTCCTTCGAAACCTAAATCTGCAGAAAGAAAGTAAATCGTCAACCCAAGAGAAACAAGCATAAACCCAGTCTGCAGAGTATCCGTCCAAATAATCGTTTTTAACCCTCCTTTATTTGTGTAGAACCAGATTAATGCTATGGATAATAATACGGTAATCTCGAATGGAACTCCCCATTGTTCAAAAACTAAATACTGAAGAACATTGGCCACCAAAAGAAGTCTAATTCCCGCTCCTAACGTTCTGGAAAAAAGAAAAAATGCAGCTCCAGTTTTATGACTTACCGTTCCGAACCTCCCTTTTAAGTAGGTGTAAATAGAAACTAAATTAAGTCTGTAAAAAACTGGAATTAGAACGTAAGCGATCACTACATAACCCAAAATGTAACCCAAAACCATCTGCATGTAGCTAAACTCACTTCCTTCAACCTGCCCTGGAATGGAAATAAACGTAACACCACTAAGAGATGCGCCTATCATTCCAAAAGCTACCAAATACCACGGAGCTTTTTTTCCAGCTACAAAAAAATCTGAATTAGTAGCACCTTTTGAAGTCCATCTAGCTATCGCAAAGAGAACTAAGAAGTATAATCCAACAAATCCTAATATAAGTTTGGGCGTCATGTGATGTTTATTTTTTAATATCTACGCAATTTCATAGACAATTAGAAAGTTTAAACCTCCGTCGTAGAATTTTTACACACAGAGATATACAAGTTATCCGCGGTGCATTACCTTTGAACCATGAACAACAGTTCCTCCAGTAAATTAATAGAAGAAGCAGTAGACCAAATGTCTTCTCTTCCGGGCATAGGAAGGAAAACAGCACTAAGATTAGTTCTGAATCTCCTAGAAAGAGAAACCCATGAGATCGATAGGTTTTCTAATGCTTTCACCAAATTAAAGGCTCAAATAAAGTTTTGTGAAAAATGTAGAAATATCTCGGATGAACAGTTGTGCTCTATTTGCAACTCTAAGAGTCGCGATAAATATCAAATATGTGTCGTCCAAGACATCAGGGACATATTAGCTATAGAGAGCACCTCTCAATATTTCGGTGTTTACCATGTTTTAGGTGGAGTGATTTCCCCTATGGATGGCATAGGACCAAATGACCTTAATATCTCTTCATTAATAGAACGGGCAGAAGCTGAACCCATAACAGAAATAATCATAGCTCTTAAAGGAAATATGGAAGGAGAAACTACAGGCTTTTATCTTTTCAGGAAATTAGACCAGCTAAACATCAAAGTAACCACGATCGCTCGAGGCATAGCCGTGGGAGATGACCTCGAATACGCAGATGAAATTTCATTGGGAAGGTCTATTACCAATCGTTCTCCTTACTCAGAATCTATGGCCAAATAGCATGAAACTATCCGTAATCATAGTTAATTATAACGTAGAGTACTTTTTAGAACAGTGTATTTTTTCTGTGCTTAAAGCCTCTAAAGGATTAGACGTAGACATTTACATGGTAGATAATGCCTCGGTAGATGGCTCTGTGAAAATGGTACAAGAAAAATTTCCTTCTGTTATAGTATTAGACAACAAAGAAAATTTAGGTTTCAGTAAAGCGAATAACCAAGCCATGAGAATGTCTTCAGCTGAGTACATTCTTCTCCTAAATCCCGATACAGTCATAGAGGAAGATACACTTAAGAAATGTATTACATTCATGGATAAGCGGCCTGAAGCGGGAAGCTTAGGCGTGAAAATGGTCGATGGAAAAGGAATAATCCTTCCCGAATCGAAAAGAGGTCTTCCTACCCCAGAAACAGCTTTCTATAAAATTACTGGACTAAATAAGTTATTCCCCAAATCTAAGAGAATTAACAGATATTACTTAGGCCATTTATCACTCGATGACACCAATGAAATAGAAATTCTAAGTGGTGCTTTTATGTTTATGAGAAAAAAAGCATTGGATCAAGTAGGGTTGTTAGACGAGGCGTTTTTTATGTACGGAGAAGACATCGATCTCAGCTACAGAATTACTCTTGGTGGATATAAGAATTATTATTTCCCAGAAACCAGCATAATACATTACAAAGGAGAGAGCACAAAAAAAGGAAGCCTGAACTACGTCTTCGTTTTCTATAATGCCATGGTAATTTTCGCCAAAAAGCATTTTAGCTCTAAAAATGCCGCTATATTTTCTAGACTGATAAACATAGCGATTTGGCTAAGAGCATCATGGTCCATACTGGTGCGCTTTACAAAGAAAATCACCCTTCCTGCATTCGATTTTTTAGTACTATTTGGACTATTCCTTTTTGCGTTGCAATGGTATGGCCAATGGCAACTAATAGACTACGATAAAGACCTAACCAACAAGGTCCTACTCGGAGTTTCTGCAGTCTATATAAGCTCACTATTTTTACGAGGAGCCTTTCGAAAACCATGGAAAAAATGGAACCTCTTTCAGTCATGTATTCTAGGTTTCGCTATTTCATTAGGGATTTATAGTTTAATGCCAGACACTATGCGCTTCTCTAGAGCTATCATTTTATTATCACCTCTTATAGCTGGATTATACCTAATGGCGTCCAGAGGGTTACTCAACACAATATCTAAAAAGCGATTTCCCTTTAGAACAGACAAGAGCACCCGATTTGGAATAATCGGCGACACTACTGAGTATAATAGAGTTACAGAATTAATTTCTCAAACCAGAACTTTAGACTCTGCTTACATCCATTTTGACATTCAAAAGGATAAGGAAAAGATCGATCAGATAGACGAATTAATCAATGTATACAACTTAAATGAAATCGTTTTTTGCGCAGTCAACTTAAGTTCATCTGACATTATTCGATTAATGAGTTTGTCTCTTAATAAGCATATAGATTTCAAAATCGCACCTCCAGAATCTCTATATATTATTGGAAGTAACAGCATCGATAAAAAGGGAGATCTGTTTATTCTAGACGTGAACTCTATTTCTAAAAACGAGAATAAAAAGAAAAAGAGAACATTCGATTTGTGCGCAGGCATATTTCTATTTATACTCTTTCCGTTTTTGACCATCATGAACAAATCAATAGTTCAACTGGTAAAAAACATAGGGAAATTAGTGCTTGGCAGCAAAACTCTGGTGGGATATGCAGGGAAAACAAATAAGCCTAAAAACCTACCACACCTAAAACCATGCATCATTCCTACGGTAAAAGAGTCTGCTTCAGTAGATATTATTCAGAAAATGAACGTTCTATACGCTAGGGATTACAAATGGAGAAATGATCTTTTTACACTTATTAAAAACCTGAGAAATTTAACTGTATAAAACCCTTAATATCTAGGTCAATTTTGTTCTGATTACACAGCATAAATCCTTAATTTCGTGGGTGATTAAATTAATGTATGAGCATGGCAGAAATAGAGATTCTATTACCTAAAATGGGAGAAAGCGTGGCAGAAGCTACGATTATCAAATGGCTAAAAAGTGAAGGAGATAGCGTAGAAGCTGATGAGCCAATAGTAGAAATAGCTACAGACAAAGTAGACTCTGAAGTTCCAGCTCCTGAAGACGGAATACTAGTCAAAGTCCTAGTAAATGAGGACGATGTAGTTCAAGTAGGAGACCCAATCGCTATTTATAATATTGGAGGTAAAGAGACCACAGTCAAAGCACCTGCTGCGAAGACAGAGGTTCCAGCAGCTCCTGCTCTTGAAGTTATAAAAGTAGTATCTGCTCCGCTAGATATAACTGAATCGGTCTCTATCAAATCTAGCGATAATAGGTTTTATTCCCCTCTTGTGAAGAATATAGCTAAGACCGAAGGGATTTCACAAACCGAATTAGACGGAATTAACGGTACAGGCAAAGCAAGTAGAGTAACTAAAAGTGATATTTTAGATTACATTGAAAATAAGGACTCTGCAGCTGCACTTCTGGACCAAAACGCCAATCTCACTCTTCAGGCAACAAAAAACAAACATGAAAAAATAAATCCTGCTGTATCTCAATCCAAGGCTCCTGTGATTTCTGCAGGAAGTGGAGATGAGATCATAGAAATGGACCGAATGAGAAAGCTTATAGCTGATCATATGGTCATGTCTGTAAAAGTTAGTCCTCATGTTACTTCTTACGTAGAAGTAGACATGACTAATGTGGTTACTTGGAGAAACAGAGTCAAAAATAAATTCATGGAAAAAGAAGGCGAAAAAATCACCTTCACTCCTATTATTATTGAGGCTATAGCAAAGGCTATTAAGGATATGCCAGGCGTTAATGTTTCTGTAGATGGAACGAAAATCATTAAGAGAAAACACATTAACATAGGAATGGCAGCAGCACTACCTACAGGAAATCTAATCGTTCCGGTGATTAAAGATGCAGATATGTTGAACCTGAGTGGAATAGCTAAGAAAGTTAATGACTTAGCAAACAGATCTAGAACAAACGCTCTAAAACCAGAAGATATTCAAGGCGGGACATATACTTTCACTAACGTGGGGACATTCGGTAACGTAATGGGAACTCCTATTATTAATCAACCTCAAGTAGCTATTATGGCCGCAGGAGCTATACGAAAGAAGCCGGCAGTAATAGAAACTGAGCACGGTGACTTAATTGGAATCAGACACATGATGTTCCTTTCACACTCTTATGACCACAGGGTAGTAGATGGAATGCTCGGAGGCACATTTGTAAAACGAGTTGCTGAGTACCTAGAGAATTTCGACACTAACACAGAACTGTAAAACTAATTCATCCCGAATCAACTGATTAACAGGCTTAATTAGTACCTTTATGTTTTCAAGACTGCACTAATATTAAATGACAATGAAAAAAGGAGTAGCACTTTTATTCTTCTCTCTTTTAGTATCTGGAGTGAATGCTCAAATATCCGGGTCAAACTTCAACTATAAATTTTTAGAGGCGAATCAGCTAATGGAAGAAAAGCTTTGGAATAGAGCTTCAGATATTTGGAGTCAACTCGTCTTAGAAGACCCATCCAACGGAAATGTGAATTACAAACTTGGTTACTGTCTTTTAGAAACGGCAAACAGAAAACTAGAATCACTAAAATATCTAGAGCAAGCCGTTGAATCAGGAGTATCTGAAAATTATGACCCATATGATCCAAGCGAGAAAAAAGCGCCAATAGATTCTAGGTACTTTTTATCTCGAGCTCTTCATTTAGATTATCAAATGGAGAGGGCAATAATCAATTATAATCAGTTAATAGCAGAAATCCCGAGTAAGCATAGATTAGTTTCCTTAGCTGAGAGGCAGATAGAGATGTGTGATGAAGCTATTTATCAAGTGGCTAACCCACAAAAATACAGCATATCAAATGCTGATAGCACTATTAATAGTAGCTATAATGACTACTCACCTGTAATTTCGCTTAATGAGAAAACACTATTCTTCACTTCTAGAAGAATTAGAGTGGATAGTACAAATATTAGAATTACGGATGATGACACTGGCGAGAACAAAGAAGACATCTACGTGAGTTACAGAGATCAGGACAACGAATGGCAGAGTCCGGAACTTCTAAACATTAATACGGATGAGCATGCCGCTTCTATTAGTGTTTCACCAGATGCCCAAACGCTTTACATCTATTTTGATCAAGGTGGAAATGGCGACATTTACAAAAGTCAACTTGTGGGGGAAATCTGGACTACTCCAGAGCCTATGGGTTCTGACATTAATTCACCAGCCTGGGAAACACACATCACTGTTTCTAGTGATGAGAAGACATTGTTTTTTATCTCCGATAGAGAGAACGGGTATGGTGGAAGAGATATTTATAGATGTGTGAAATTACCTAACAATAAATGGAGTAAAGCGCTAAACGTGGGGCCGGAATTAAACACGCCTTATGATGAAGATGCTGTTTTCCTTTCAGCAGATGGAAAAACACTTTACTTTTCTTCTAACGGTCATACCAGTATGGGAGATTTCGATATCTTCTCCTCCTCCTTAGGAGATGACGGAGCGTGGTCTAAACCTCAGAACATGGGATACCCCATAAACACGACAGATGCAGACGTGTACTTTTATCCAACTGCTGACAATAAGCGAGCTTATTACTCCTCTGGAAAAAAAGGCGGGTTAGGCCTTAAAGACATCTACTCAATAGACTTGCCCGAATCTAAAATAGATTCTGACTTATCTGTTCTGAAAGGTTATATATATCCAGCAGAAGGAGAAAAAATACCTGATAATTGTTTGGTAGTCGCGACTAATAAAAATACTGGAGAACGAACTGAATATAGAGTTAGACAAAGAGATGGTAGTTATATAGCTATTCTTCCAACATGTGAAACTTATGAAATAGGATACTTCGTGAATGACGAATTAGTAGAAGAAGAGTCTATCGACGTAACATGTGAGTCAGGTTATCAAACTATTGATAGAGAAATATTCCTTCTTCCTGTCCAACTTTCCAAATAAGATTTAACCCAAACAACAACTTAAGGAATTCCTTGTGATGAATCTAGAGAAAAACTTCAAGAACAAATAGAACTTCTTAAGAAGTGATGCAAAGAAAAATACAGCCACTTATGATAGTTATCAAAACATTAAATTCTCCGCTAAATAATATTTTTTCATAAACAGGGCTATATCACCTAAGCCGATACGCCCTTTTTTATCTTCGAATCAGACCTATCCGAATCCCCAATCCGAAGTCTAACATTTGCCTTTTATTAAACAAATTAAAAAAAAGGTTTCGTATCTCAATCCATTTCCACCTATCAACATGCAATTAAATCTCAAAAAACCCCTCGTATTTTTCGATCTAGAAACCACTGGTATAAACGTATCTAAAGACCGAATAGTAGAAATAGCCTGCGTCAAAGTAATGCCCGATGGCACTATCATCACCAGACCTGAGAAAGGTGGAGACCAACAGAGATTTTTAGTGAACCCCGAAATACCTATTCCAGCTGAGACAAGTGCTATTCATGGCATATTCGATGAACATGTAGCTGACCAACCAACTTTTAGACAAATAGCGAAAGGGTTATTCAAATTTCTTCATGACTGTGATTTAGCAGGATTTAATTCCAATAAATTCGATATTCCACTTCTAGCAGAAGAGTTCATGCGAGTCGGTGTGGACTTTAACATGGAAGATAGAAATGTCCTAGATGTTCAAGTAATTTTTCATATGATGGAAAAGAGAACACTTGGTGCTGGATATAAATTCTACTGCGGAAAAGAACTACCAGATGCCCACGAAGCTCTTCCAGATACTTTAGCTACTTATGAAATTCTTAAGGCGCAAATAGAGCGCTACAAAGATGTAGAAGTATTGAACGATAAAGGGGAATTCATAAAGCCTGTACAAAATGATATGGAGGTTTTACACAACACCAGTCAGAGGCATAAAGTTGCAGATTTTGCAGGAAGGCTAGTCTACGATGCCGATGGTGATGTATGTCTTAATTTCGGGAAATTCAAAGGAGATAAACTAACTGCTATCTTCGAAAAAGAAAGAGGATATTACGCTTGGATGATGAATGGAGATTTCGCTCTATACACCAAAAAGAAACTTACCGAAGAGCATGACAAGTGGAAAGCTGCTAAGACCTCCTAGCTAGCTCTACAAACCATTTTAATTTTAATAGCTGGAAGAACCATATATGCTTTCCTTGAGCCAATATATTCGGGTAAAATAATTTTTCTCCCAGGGAAATAGAGAAGATTATTAAACCAGTTACTCTAGACTTTTTAAGAAACTCAAAAGTTCTAATTATGAACGAATAATCACGAGTAATTTTCTTCTCTGTATACATCTCAAGTAAACTTTTCAGACCCTCCTTGGTTTTCTCTATGAACACGCTATTTTCTTCTAGCCCTGCATGAAGTGCCGTATTTTCTATGTGCAAAATAGAAATACCACCATCCAATAACGCCTTGCCGAATAGCGTATCCTCATGCCCATAAATAATAATAGTATCATCAAACGGATGGTTCTCCAAAACTTCTTTAGTAGCCAAGAAGTTACCTGTCATAAAAGACCCGTAAGGTTCTTTTGCCCTCTCTAAAACAGTTCCAGACTCATAGGTGTTTCCGTAATTCCATCTTAGCCTTAAGCCGGTCCTCGGAGGTTTCTTCTGATAAATTATGCCTCCACAAATAACCAGAGAAGAATCAAGATGAGTAACGTAATTCTTTATAAAATCAGGGTTAGTGAGCTGCATATCTGCATCTAAGAATAAAAGGTTTTTATGCATTGCAACGCTTACTAGCTTATTCCTGCTCTTTGCTCTCCCTAAATTAGTTTTATTCTCTATCCATTTAAAATTAGAAAGTTCTGTGGCAGGATTTCGACTAAAAGATGCATCATTTAAGCAGATGATTTCAAAATCAATGCCCAGCGATGAAGCCTGACGATGAACTTCCTTTACCATCAAGCAAACGTCATATTCATATACTGGAATGAGGACACTAAGCATGACTAACCTAATTCAGTAAATTGAATAATATCGTCTACTTCAGACTGAGAAACCAACTTTCCGTTTTCGCATATAAGCACCCGTGAAGAGAATTTCTTCATATAGATATAATCATGTGTGGCCATTACTACTGGAATTCCCTGCTGGCTTATGCCGTGCAATAAGCTTAAAATATCTTCTGTAGTCTTCGGGTCTAAATTTCCTGTGGGCTCATCAGCCAAAATCAACTCAGGCTCATTAATTAGCGCCCTGGCTATAGATACTCTCTGCCGCTCTCCACCAGAAAGCTCATGAGGCATCTTGAATCCTTTGGTTTTTAAACCGACATCATCCAAGACCTCGTCTTTTCTCACCTCCATCTTCTTCTTGTCCCTCCAGCCCGTAGCTTTCATTACAAAGAATAAATTATCCTCTACTGTCCTATCCATCAGTAACTCGAAATCCTGAAAGACAATCCCTATTTTTCTTCTTAAAAAGGGAACTTGTTTCCTCTTCATCTTTACCAAATCATATCCACAAACACTTCCCTCTCCAGATTTTAGCTTTATCTCCCCATAAAGCGTTTTCATTAAACTGGACTTACCCGAGCCAGTTCTACCTATCAGATAAATAAACTCCCCTTCCTTAATCTCTAGGTTTACTCCAGACAGGATGATGTTATCCGCCTGTGCTATCGTGGCGTGCTTAATTTCTACAATGTTTTCTGGTTCACTCATGGAGGTGTGATTTAGTATGTGTAATCTAGAACAATGAGGCGCTACTTAATCTTGTGCATGAAGAATTAGTTAAGAATGAAATGGTGAAATATTAATAGACGAAATAAACGCTCAAAATTAAAAGAGATAATTTAATGCCATTCCATTTTTAGGTGCACCTAAAAATTATATATTTGCATTCCTAAATAATAATAAATGATTTCCCTAAAAAATATACTTTTCTTTACTTTCATCTTAATTTCACCTATAGCTTTCTGTCAAATGGGTGATATCCATGCCATAGTGAAAAAGGAATCCCAACCTATTTCCTTTGCTACGCTGAGCATAGATACGATAGGCGCTAATGCTGTAACTAACTCTAGTGGTAGAGTGCATCTCCATGACATTCCTTATGGGACCTATAAAATCATCGCTAGCTACATAGGCTATGAAGTAGTTTCTCAGGAAATCACACTGAACAGCGACTCTCCAAATCTACATCTCGAGTTCTTCCTTACTGAACAAACTATGGATTTAGATGAAATAGTTATCTCTGGAACTAAGACGTATAAAAGACAAACGGACTCACCGGTGATAGTCAATGTACTGAGCAGTAAAACGCTCGATAATGTACAGGCGTGTAACCTATCTGAGGGACTTAGGTTTCAACCGGGACTTAGGGTAGAAAACGACTGTCAAACCTGTAACTACACTCAGTTAAGAATGAATGGGCTCGCGGGTGGATATTCACAAATATTGATTAACGGAAGACCTATTTTCAGTCCGCTTACCGGGCTTTATGGTATGGAACAGCTTCCTGTAAATATGATAGAGCGCATAGAAGTAGTGCGCGGTGGAGGTTCTTCATTATACGGCTCTAGCGCTATAGGCGGAACTGTAAATGTAATTACCAAAACTCCAAGAAAGAACAGCTACGAGTTTAATTACAACTACCAGAATATCAACAAGCAGACTAGCGATAACCAAATTCTAGCTAACGCTACATTAGTTTCTAAGTCTTCTAATTCTGGTATCTCCCTTTTTATAAATAATAGAAATAGGGGGTTCTATGACCATAATGGTGATGATTTTTCTGAAATACCGCTAATAGAAAACACCTCTGTAGGGGTGAACATGTTCTTTTTGCCGAACGACAATCAGAAGCTTGAAGTAAGTCTGAGCAACCTAAACGAGTATAGATTCGGTGGAGAAATGGTCACCGAAAAACCTGCTTACTTAGCAGCTCAGTCGGAAGAAAGAACTCACAATGTGTGGATGGGAAGTGCTGATTATCAGATTAATTTCAATAAGAACAAGTCTAGCCTTATCACTTACGCAGCATTGCAATCCACAATTAGAGATCACTACACAGGAATTATTCCTGACGAAGATGAAGCGCTACTAGAGCATTTAGAAAATCCTCCTTATGGAACTTCTGATGTAACTACGGTTAATAGCGGTGTGCAGCTAAATCATAAAATAAACAAGTTTCTAACTGGAGAGAATGTATTCACTCTAGGTACTGAATTTATCTATGATGAAGTCAATGATGTTATTCCAGCATACAATTACTTGATAGATCAAACGACTAGAAATTACGGTACTTTTCTACAAAGCGACTGGAACATAGTGAAGAATATCACTCTGCTATCTGGCGTGAGAATGGATATACACAATCTAGTGAACCAGCCTATATTTAGTCCTCGTGCCTCTCTCTTATACAAACTGAAAAAGAATACGCAGCTCAGAGTGAATTATGGAGCAGGTTTTAGAGCGCCCCAAGCATTCGATGCTGACTTGCACATCGCTTTTGCTGGTGGTGGAGTTTCTAGAGTAAGTCTCTCTCCGGATTTAATTCCTGAGAAATCTCAGAGCTTGAGCGGGTCTGTGAATTATGATAGGCCTACAGACAAGTTTATCGTAGGGTTCACACTTGAAGGATTTTATACCCGATTAAACAGAGCGTTCTATCTGGATCCTACTGGAGAAGATGAGTTCGGTGAAACATTCATAAAGCAAAACGGTCAGGGAGCTACCGTTACTGGAGGTATTTTAGAACTAAGAGCCAACTATAACCGAAAAGCGCAACTAGAAGCTGGGATCACCGTTCAAACTTCTGAGTTTGATGATAAAGTGTCTTATATAGATGGCCTAGATGGAATCACTGAATTTGTGAGAACACCTAATGAATATGGTTTTGCTACGCTGAGTATTACACCTTCTGAAAGAATAAATACCAACCTTAATTACATCTATACTGGAAGTATGCTGGTCCCGCATTTCGCAGGTGCTCCGAATCAAACTGTAGATGAAATAATTAGTTCAGATTCTTTTTCTGAAGTAAGCTTCAAGTTCGTGTATTCTATCGGATTGAAAAAAATGAATTCTAAAATTGAGCTCTACACTGGGGTGAAAAATATTTTGAATTCCTACCAAGATCAGTTTGATATAGGTAAAAACAGAGACAGTAATTTCGTGTACGGCCCTTCTCAACCTAGAACCATTTTCTTTGGGATTAAATTGAAATCTAAATAAACGGTTTCATCAATTAACCAGTATGAAATTGGTTCCAATCTATATTCATCTTTAGGGGTTAAATGAAATACCTTTGCGTCCATGTCTGCTCCAATAAAAAATCTAGATACCATTCTTAAAAAACTCGGAATTAGAGAACTGAATGCCATGCAAAAAGAGGCCTATGAGGTCATTCTTGATAATCCTGAAACCATTATCCTCTCTCCTACGGGAACAGGGAAAACTCTGGCTTTTTTACTTCCTCTTCTAGAGGATTTAGATAGAACTGATAATGAGCTACAAGCCATGATACTGGTTCCTTCTAGAGAACTGGCTATGCAGATAGAGCAAGTGGCTAGAGAAATAGGCAGCGGATACAAGATAAATGCTGTTTATGGTGGACGTTCTGGCTCTAAGGACAAAGCTGAACTAAAGCACTCTCCTGCGCTACTCATAGGAACTCCTGGAAGAGTAGCTGACCATATTAGAAGAGAAAATATTTACACTAAAAATGTACACACACTCATCCTAGATGAGTTCGATAAATCTTTAGAGACGGGATTCGAAAATGAGATGCGCGAAATTATGGATGCGCTGCCTATGCTTAAAAAGAAGGTGCTTACTTCTGCTACTCAAAAGGTAGGGATTCCTGCTTTTACGAGAATAAAAAATCCGGTAAAACTGGATTACCTATCTGAGGGTGTGGCTCGCTTAAAAGTGGAAGTGGTCGTTTCTCACTCGAAGAATAAGCTCATTATGCTGGAGCGAATTTTGGGGTATTTGGGAGATAAAAACGGTATCGTTTTTTGTAACTTAAAAGATACTATCCTGGAGGTTAGTGATGACTTACAACGAAAGAACATTGGACACACCATTTTTTATGGTGGTTTAGAACAAATAGACAGAGAGAGATCACTGATGAAATTTCGTAATGGAACGGAGAGAATATTAGTGTCTTCTGACCTAGCCGCTAGGGGAATAGATGTCCCTGAGCTGGATTATATTATCCACTTTGAGATTCCTGAAAAAGCTGATGAGTTCACTCACAGAAATGGCCGTACGGCTAGAATGAACAGAAACGGCAGAGCAATCATTATCAAATGGGAGAACGAGGAATTGCCAGATTTCATTACCGATTATCAGGAACTAAAAATAGACTCAACTACTGAAATTGTAAAAAGCAAATGGGAAACACTTCATATTTCTGGGGGCAGAAAAGACAAAATCTCTAAGGGCGACATAGCAGGGCTGTTTTTCAAGCAAGGTGGACTTAAAAAAGACGAACTGGGAATTATAGAGCTCAAACAAGAAAGCTCTTTTGTAGCGGTGCCAGCTCACAAAGCTTTCATCCTGATTGAGACGCTGAATAATTCTAGATTGAAGAAAAAGAAGGTGCGAATTTCTTTAGTGGAGTAGAGTTTATGAGTTTA
>CESI01034253.1_pt1 | contig 36054 bp, 34 predicted proteins | sample 356301 | NCBI WGS metagenome assembly CESI01 (sample SAMEA2621423, study PRJEB7988) | marine metagenome | biome: marine biome (ENVO:00000447); feature: deep chlorophyll maximum layer (ENVO:xxxxxxxx); material: "saline water (ENVO:00002010), including plankton (ENVO:xxxxxxxx)" | depth 40 m | reverse complement strand
AAAATATAAAAGCGTTTCGGTAATATAACGGATAATTCTTATACAATTCACTTATTTTAATGGGAGTTTACAGGAGTTGTTTCATAGATATTTTTTACCGAGTCTTGTTGAACTTCTTATTTTTAGCATCATTTACGTGACTTTTTAAGTGTGATATCTTACATGTCTCCATAATTTTTGAACGTAATTATTCACGTTTTCGTTTTTTAACACTAATAATACTTTTAAAATCTTATAAAAAGTGGTGTCTAAAATATTACTCAAGCTGAGTCTGACTAAACTTCAAATTTTAATTCTATTTCAGTAAAATCAGCTGTACTTAAGAAATATCCAGTTTCTAAACTAACAGTTAAAAACCCAAAAACTACCAAAGGTTTATTAGAAAAACCATTTTCCGAAATTTTACTAACAATAGGTAAAGATTTTGAATGTATTAAAATCGTTTTGTCCTCAATTTTCAATAAATCAGAATTTAGTTTATTAGTTGAATCAACTAAAGAGTTATTTTTTTAATGAGCTCAGTTATTTGTTTGCTTTGAGACTGAATGTAGTAAATACAACACCCATTTGTGAACAGAAAAGATCCTAAAAAAAAGACAAATCCAATGTTCCCACTCAACCCACCATACAAGTTAACGTTTGAAATAGGTGCTTGTTTTTATTGATAAGACATTTTTGTACAAAGCAAGAAATCCAATGCCGCTAAACCCTAAAGCTGCCTTAATAAATTTTTTAACACTTAACGTTCTGTACATGTGATTAAATTGAGTACTTTTTTTAATAAATATAGTAAAACTGCCAGCAACAAAGTAATAATGTGCTAATAATGTAGGACATACAATACTAGAGAGAGGCTTTAAAAATACGGGAAAAGGAATATAAACACAAATTTTTCATTTATATATTTTTTACTTTATATTGACCTTTAGTCTTTTGAAAGGTGTGGTAATTGGGGAAAATAAAATTAAGGCTTCGGCTCAAACTTTATTATTTATTTTCAGGAAACACATTTATGTAACAGATTTTCTAGTTGCAAATTTCACTTAACGTTAGAGTAAGAATATTAGTTTTAAAGCTGGTAGTGTATTGGTTGATCGTTGGTCAAATAATTTTTACGCCAACTGCACATTTTTTTAGACCTTTAAGAAGGACTCGATGTGTACGTAGGAAATAATAATAAAACAAGAAGGCCATAAAGGTTTAAAACTTTTCATCAAATTTTCGTATAACTCTAATGACGTATTTTGAATGAAAGGTGTGGAAAACTATCGAATACTACTTTCCTGTTTTGTTCAACACGAAGCTATAAATTTGCGCTTGATGTATTGTTCTTCTGAGTACCTCAATATTTAAAATTACTATTTTTCATGTATAGTTAATTTTAGGTTTTCAAACATACCGATTAATGTTTCACTCACTACGATCGGTTTAATTCATGGCGGTTATAACTCAGTAGGTTAGAGTGTTAGATTGTGATTCTAAAAGACATGGGTTCAAATCCCTTTAACCGCCCGGTGTTTCCCAATAAAATTAAATATATATGTTTATAACTATAAAAGCTAATTCAAAAACCCGTAGTTCTTTACAACGGTTCTCGAAATTTATCACCAAACGAATTCGATGTATAGAAAAAGTTTGCCTAGTCATCAGTTCCATTGAAAAAACAACTTTATCTAAAAAAAGATTAACAGTTTTGAAATCCCCTCATGTTAACAAAACGGCCCAAGAACAGTTTGAAATAACATCGTACGAACTTAGGTTTAATTTGTATTCTTACCAAAATTTGCTACTATTATTAATATTGAAGCGTATTAAAAACGCAGCATTCCACGATTTGAAAGTAAGCATAAGTTTGTCTTACAATTCAAACAGTTTTCTTAAATCAGTAAAATCTAATTTAAATCCAAATAAAATCTTTGCAGGCGAATCTTTTAACCATTCTACTAGATCTGGGTTTTTAGAAACTTATTTGAAATTTTTAGATTTACATGGGGAGGCTTGCTTTAAAAGTTAAGTCTGGATAGCTCAGTTGGTTAGAGCGAAGGACTGAAAATCCTTAGGACGGGAGTTCAAATCTCTTTCCAGACAACGAGGCTTCGATGTTGATATTGAAAATAACACATTCACGTAATTAAAAGTTAAATTATTTTGTCATGAAACATACATTTTGGAACATGATTGCTGCAATTAAAAATGGTCAGATGGCTCATAAGTTGTACGTGCTGCAATCAAAAAAAAAAAACTGCGAGGCATTATTAAACATATTGTGGGACGAGGGATTCATTTCGGGATACAAAACATCCGACACGGATTCTAATACTATTGTAATTTATTTGAAATACGACAACAAATTGCCGGTTATAAACGGCCTAAGTTCTGTAAGTAAGCCAAGTTTGCGCGTTTACTATTCGCTTAAACAATTGTGGAAATTTGATGTCAGTCAAGGCTTATTGATTCTTTCCACTAACAAAGGTTTGCTTTCTATAAACACGTGTAAAAAATTAAAATTAGGAGGAGAGCCTTTAATTGTAATTAAATAAAATTAATGTTTTTTAATAAAAAAAATTCAATAAAAATACCCCGTGATGTAAGAGTATATTACGACGCAGAAAAAAATATAGTTTTCATAAAAGGTTCTGTCAATAAAAATATTATTCCATTGGGTACAAAATTAGTTTACCTGGTAGACCCGACTACCAAACAAGTCGTGTTGTACGTAAGCGCGTTATCGTTTAATAAGTTATCTTCATCTTCGAAGACTAACAAAAAACTACAGAGTAGTGGTTTATCTTCTATAAAACAGGCTTTGTCTGACATTTCTACTAATTCATGTAAAAAATTAAAGCTTTTCGGCGTAGGGTATAAGGCTTCATTAATAAAACAGTTTGAAGATACCATTTTGCATTTAAAACTTGGTTACAGCCACAGCATTTATTTCAAACTACCTGCTAGGTTGGTTGTTGAAGTTACTAAAAACAATATACTGTTTTTGTCTGGCAATTCTGTAGAAGAAGTATTTTCTACAGCGGCAGCTATACGTAATCTGAAAACGCCAGAGCCTTATAAAGGCAAGGGCATTTTATATGTTGACGAAAAAATACAATTAAAAGTAGGCAAAAAAGTGTAAAATGAAATTGATCCCAGTTAAATTAAAAAAAAAGTACAGTTTAATAAAACTTTACTTATTAAAATATAATAGTTACGTAAGCTCAACCAACGTTTTAGATACTCAAGTTGAATTGTACTTGAAACATTCTCTTAAAATAATTTACTCCTTTCATTACTCAAGAAAAAAAATATGGTTCTTAGGGTTTCCTAATGTTTTGTCAGAAAGTACGGCAAAAATAACCAGAGAATCTAACCACTTATTTTTACCTAAGTCAACGTGGGTTAAGGGACTCGTGGGTAATAAAAAATTTGTTAACAACACTCTTACGAACAGTAAGTTTGTTAGCACTAAGTTTGTTTTTAAACAACCAGATTTGTTAGTTATCTTCAATATAGACCCAAAAACTTCGGAAATACTACAAGAATTCCGTAAGTTAGATATTCCTATAATTGTGTTTGGATCACCTGTTGCCGAATGGTCTCGTTACAATTACTTTAATTTCATACCTATTAAAAATTTTGATGGTATTTTATACACATTTTGTTCGTTTTTAGTTTATTCTTTGTTGAAAAAAAGTAAAAACTCAGTGAAAAAAAATGGTTCATTCTAAAAAGAGCAGGTTTAAACCTAGATTCAAAAAGCTTGCGAATTCAAAAATAGTTATTCATAACAAGCGTAAAATATTACGGTTTCAAAAACAAAAATGGGACAGGCAGAAAACACAGTATTTACGTCTAAACACTGCCAGAAAACGAAACTGTTATTATAAATTCTATGACCAGCGCGCTTACAACGTGCCTAGGTTTATGAATAGGTTTACTAATACTTACAAACAAAATCTTCGTTCTAGAAGGAGATTTAAGCTTTTTTACGGTGATCTGTCGAAACATTACATTAAGAATATAATGGAAAAATCAATTTCAGGACGAAGTGGAAATCGAAATAGATTTGGTATAAGCCGGTCACTAATTGGAGGATTGGAAAGCAGATTAGATGTCATATTATTAAAGTCTCATTTTGTTTCTAGTTTACGCGGCGCTCGTCAGTTTATATCGCATGGTCATGTTATGGTCAATGGTAGCGCAGTCAAAGTAAGTTCTTCTACTGTAAGCGTAGGTGACAAAATAGAATTTTCTCAAGGTATTCACCCTTTGATTGAATACAAGTTGGGGAATTCAACTTTATGGCCTATGCCTCCTAAATATTTACAGGTTAGCTATAAGATATTTCAAATAATAATGCTAGAAGACGTTTCTTTTAGCAATTTAGCAAGTAGTCTTCCAGCAAAATTTGACATTAACGTTATTTTAAATCCGTATTGTAGATAATCCTTTAGTGCATTTCTTCAGTAGCTCAGGGGTAGAGCGGATGGCTGTTAACCGTTAAGACGTTGGTTCAAATCCAACTTGAAGAGTTTTAATTAAGACGTTTTGGAAATAATCGGGCTTGAACCGATAACTTTATGCTTGCAAAGCATACACTCTACCAATTGAGTTATACTCCCGTTTTGTTATTTAAAAACTTAACATAACAATAGTTGATCAACCATAAGTTATTATTTAAATCTTTATCGATGTTGGTGATTGATTGAATGTTTTTATTTAATTTTTTGGTTCTTAGTTTTTTAATCTCAATAAAGCTAGAGATTGTAGTCGTAATGCAATAGTAATAAAATAAGTATAGACTAATTAATAGTCCAAAAGTTTGAGTACCTATAGTTAAAAGGTCAAATTGTGGAATAAGCTCATTTGGTGGAATTGGTAGACACGTCAGACTTAAAATTTGATTCTTTGTAAAGAGTATCGGTTCAATTCCGGTAATGAGTAGTTATTACTTTTTTAATATTTTAATTAAACAAGCAATTAGTCTTTCTACGTTTTCAACGTCCACGATTCTCAACCGAACATTTTTAAGATTATGGCGTTAATAGTCAGGTTACGTAAAACGACAGTAATTCGACGATTCTCTTAATAACCGCTTTTATTATCTTCACTGATAACTGTATATATTTATTCAAATCAAATAAATGCCAACAATAAACCAAGTATGTAAAAATAGAAAAGGATCTAAATTAAAAAGAAATAAAAGGCCTGCATTGCAAATGTGCCCTCAGAAGAAGGGCGTGTGCGTTAAAATATTCTTAAGGACCCCGAAAAAGCCTAATTCTGCGGTACGTAAATTAGTAAGATTGCGGTTATCAAATGAAAAGTTAGTTTCGGCTTATATACCGGGGGAAGGTCATAAGTTACAAGAGTATTCCACCGTATTGATAAGAGGAGGTCGAGTGAAAGATTTACCTGGTATTAAATATAAATTGATAAGGGGCAAGTTAGATTTTTCAGGACTTAAAAACCGTACTAACGCTCGTTCTAAGTATGGTACTAAAAAATTGTCTGAGTATTTATAATGAAACAAAATAAAGCTGTTAAGGAAATATTAATAAACCAGTTAATGTTGAATGGTAAAAAGCATAAATCAGAAATAATTTTATTCAATAATTTAAAAACAATTCAGAAAACGAGTAAGAAAAAGTTACATGACGTGTTAAAGTTATCTGTAGTGAACAGTTCTCCTTATTTTAGCATAAAAAAAATACAACGCAAGAAAAAGAAGTCTATGGAGTTCCCTTTTTTACTTAACAACGCAACGAAAATTTTACACGGCGTAAAACAAATCGTGCTCAATAGTAGGCACGGTAAGTTAGACACTGAACTCCTGAATTCTTCGCGTTATTTAGGGGCAACTATAAGTCATAAAACCGAATTACACAGAGAATCCTTTTTCAAAAAAAAAATGTCAAGTTATAGGTGGTTTTGCTAGTTTTTTATATAGTACGTTTAATAGGACTTGAACCTATAACTTCCGGGACCGAAATCCGACACTCTATCCTATTTGAGTTATAAACGCTTATTAAAGAATATGATTCAACAACAAACGTTATTAAACGTGGCAGACAATTCTGGTGCCAAAACAGTTCGGTGTATAAAAGTACTTGGCGGCTTCAAAAGAAAACATGCCTTTTTAGGTAATGTGATCGTCGTAGCCGTTTCTAAGTTGAGAAACAAAACTAAAAAAAATTCTAAAGTTAAAAAAGGGGAGGTTCTCAAAGCTTTGATAGTAAAAACCAAACGCAAACATTGCAACAAAGATGGTTCTGTGTTTTGGTTCGATAATAGCTCAGTGAGTTTATTAACGAAACAGGAAAAGCCTTTGGCTAGCAGGGTTATCGGCCCTCTTCCTGCAAAGCTGAAAAAAGGACGATTTGCTAAAATAGTTTCGATATCTTCAGGAACCATTATTTAATTATTATGTCTTTTTCATTCAAACAATATATAAAAAATACCGTAAATTATGATCTTTTAAACAAATTTGCGTACAAAAACGTATCCAAATTACCGGTATTATCAAACGTAGACTTGCAATTTAGATTCAAAACATACAATTTACAATCGTTAATTACGTCTCTATCTGCCTTAGAGATTATAAGCCTAAACAAATGTAAAATTGTCAGAACAAAAAGTTCTAACATTTCTTTAAAATTAAGAAAAGGATCACCCATTGGTTGCAAAGTTAGGTTACGTAAAACTAAAGCTTTAATTTTTATAGTAGGCTTAATTAACACACTTTTCATTGAAATCAAAACTTTTAGATCAGGCATCGGGGACACTGGTTTGTATTTAGAGAGGGTTATCCCAAACACTTTAATTTTTCCAGGTTTGTCTGGAAACTATCATTTTTTTAGGTTGCTTGACGGTTTACATATAAAGTTGTTAACTACTTCAAAAACCAATGAAGAACTAGATTATTTACTTCGCAGTTACAAATTAAAGCATTAGAATAATTTTAAAGCAAACGTAACTCAATTTGGTAGAGTGTAACCTTGCCAAGGTTAAAGTTGAGGGTTCAAATCCCTTCTTTTGCTAGTTTGAATGGATAAGTGGTCGAGTGGTTTAAGGCGCCAGTTTTGAAAACTGGTGTGTATTAGTGTATACCGTGGGTTCGAATCCCTCCTTATCTTTCATTTTAATTTTGGTATTCGGCTAAATAACATAATGGTAATGTAAGAGGTTGCAAACTTCTAAATATCGGTTCGAATCCGGTTTTGGCCTAAAGACTTGTATGATCATACTAATATCAATTATACTAAAAATCCTTGCTATTGTAGTCCCATTATTAATCTCTGTTGCGTATTTCACTATTGCAGAAAGAAAATTGATGGGAAGCATACAAAGAAGGAGAGGGCCTAATGTAATCGGTTTTCTAGGGTTATTACAGCCGCTAGCTGACGGCTTAAAATTATTTGTTAAAGAAACTATTTTACCTAGTAATTCTAATATACACATGTTTTTGTTGGCTCCCGTAATTTCGTTTGTTTTAAGTTTGATTGGATGGTCTGTTATACCTTTATCTGAAAGTATAGTTATTTCTGACATAAATTTAGGTGTGTTGTATTTGTTTTCAGTGTCATCTTTAAGTGTATACGGTCTCATAATGGCCGGCTGGTCCAGTAACTCAAAATACCCGTTTTTAGGGTCTTTAAGGTCTGCCGCTCAAATGATATCTTATGAAGTTTCCATTGGTTTTATAATAGTAAACGTTTGTGTATGTGCAGGCTCGTTTAATTTAAGCCAGATAATTATTGCACAAGAGAAAGTTTGGTACATAATACCTTTACTGCCAATGTTCGTACTGTTTTATATTTCTATGTTAGCTGAAACTAATAGGCATCCTTTTGATTTACCCGAAGCTGAAGCTGAGTTAGTATCTGGTTACAATGTTGAATATTCTGCAATGACGTTTGCTCTGTTTTTTTTAGGTGAATATGCCAATATGTTGTTAATGAGCGCATTTTCGTCCATATTATTTTTAGGGGGTTGGTTACCGTTAATTAACGTATATCCTCTTAATGCGTTGCCTGGAAGTATGTGGTTTTCCGTTAAACTCATTATTGGGGTAATTTTCTTTATACTTACTCGAGCGGCTTTACCTAGGTACAGGTATGATCAATTAATGCATATAGGTTGGAAATCATTTTTACCTTTATCTTTAGGTTACTTGTTGTTTACAGTGGGGGTATTACTAAGTTTTAACTGGCTACCTAACTAGAAATTTCTTTAGCACGGTTATAACAACGATTAATTCATAAGTAATCAAGAACAAAAATAACACTGTAATTTGGCTCCATATGTCAGGAGGTGTTACTAAAGTAGCTAGAATTAAAAAAATCACATAAAAAAGTTTCCTGTAATTTTTGACAAACACAACTTTTTTTTTAATGTAGTCTAGATACAAAAATAAATAAACAGTTAACTGACTTGAGATCATGCAAACGATACAAATCAATATATAAAATTCTATGTATTCACATATTTTACCTTCAAAGTATAGGCTAACTGAGTTATGTGCGTCCGGTTTTTGGAAACCTAAAAAAAATTTCCAGCACAATGCTATAATGTACTTGTTAATTATAATAAGACTTAATACACCCGATAGGGTGCCCTTAATCGCCACATGTTTTAAATTAAAGTGTTCCCATTTATATAAACCAGGACTTAAAAAAATCAATAAGTGGTAGATAGCCACGATCAAAGTTACCACGTTAGCTATAAAATAAGACAACCTTAGATAAGTTGACAATATTTCTGTCAAGTTAGTAGCAATGAAGTAAATTTCGTTATTAGTTTGACTGTTTATAAGCGTTTTCAAAGACAAAAACAGTAATGTTCCTTTGTAATAGTAAGCAATTGAGGCACTTAGTAACCAAGACAGTATGATTAAAAACCCCCTGTTTTTCATTTCAGTAGTATATTTAAATATCATTTATATTAAAAATTAAAAGGAAAGTAGTTCAGTTGGTAGAACAGTGGTTTCCAAAACCAAAGGTCATGGGTTCAACTCCCTTTTTTCCTGCGATTTTTCTTACGTTTATTGGGGCTGTTAAAAAATTTTTTAATAGTATTCACGATTTTAGGAAAGTCTCCGAAAATTAGCGTAAATATAACACCTATAATAATTATTTGAAAGAAACTTGAATTACCCATGTATTTATGAATATTTAAGGCTTATAGTTCAGTTGGTAGAACGTACCGCTCATAACGGTTTTGTCATAGGTTCAAATCCTGTTAAGCCTAATTTTTAGTCATCATTTGTCTCATGAAATTAAACATAAAATCATATAAATTGCAAAAAATAGAACAATATTTAAAAAACAAAAAATTATTCTTCATTTTTAATCAAACTAACGTAGCTTCTGCGAAGAAAAGACAACTAAACGGTAAATTTTTTGCGTCAGCTTCCGAAATTTATAGTCTTTGTAATAAATTAACAAAAAAAGTTTTTAATAGCTCTATATACAGCAGTATGTCTTCTGTTATTAATGGGCCCACTATTTTTGTTGTTTCGAAAAATGACGATCCTTTTATAAATAACGGTTACAATTTTCAGAGGTTCGTCAAACTTACTGAAACTACGTGTTTTCTAGGTTTAAAATTAAACCACAAGTTTTATTCTTCAACACAGTTAAGTAAATTAAGAACTTTAAATTATTCTCAAAACGTCAAAACTCTGCATGGGTCGTTGAAAAAGTCTTTATTATTTCCTTACAGAAATTTTAAAAAAGTATCGAAATAATGTGAATCGAACACATGACTTCCTGTTCCCAAAACAGGCACGCTACCAATCTGCGTCATATTTCGTTTTTAATTTATGAAAGAAATAGGATTCGAACCTATGGTAGGTAAAAACCTTACAGATTTACAATCTGCCACTTTAAACCACTCAGTCATTCTTTCTAAGATCTTTTAGTTCTTTGCTTAAATCTTTTCATTTTTTTTGGCCTACATCCGTTGTGTGGCTGTAAATTATAACTTTTAATTGATTTAATAAATAAAACTCGTTTTAGCATTTTTATTACCATCGATTCATAATAAGTTTTTACGTTTTTGAAATGAACAGCTATAGTTTTATTATGCAAAAATCTAGCTTTTAATAATAGAAACTTTAAAATATTTACTAGAGCTAATGGTTGCAGACGTTTTTGCCTTTTTTTAAGGTTTATTGATCCCCCTGAAAAAGATATTACGGGATCACCTTTAGAATCAGTTAAACTAACTAACGTATTGGTAGCAGATATTTGAATGTTCATAACGTAATTTATAAGGTTTTGCGTAACGTACTCTGATTTTTTTAGCTCTTGCGTTTTTGCTAAATATTTTATTTTTCCATTCGCTTTAGCATAATTTAAAGCGCTTTTAGTTTTCACCACAGTTTTTGCTGCTATTTTATTAGTTTTAGGTAATTCTAACTGTTTACCTTCCAATATTTTTATTAAAATCATATTATTATAATTTGTGTTAAAATGATACTAAATAAGACATCACCGACGACTCCATCTCAAAGAAATTTGATAAGATTGAATAATTCAGATTTAGTTAAAAGGCCTTTCATAAAAAGTAATATAAAGGGAACCAAAAATAGTGATGGCACTAATCACAGTGGTAAAATAACTTCTCGTCATAAAGGAGGGGGTAACAAAATTAAGTACAGAAAAATAAATTTTACACGTACTAACATTTCTGCTGGAGTAGTTATAACTATCGAATATGATCCTTACAGATCTGGAAATATAGCGTCGGTTTATGATTATAACACTAAGACATATTATTACGTATTAGCTCCTAGTGGACTTAGGGTGGGGGATATAATAAAGTCAGGTATAAACGCCGATGTTTCTAACGGCCATTCTCTCCCTATCTCTAAAATACCTTCAGGATCTTTAATACATAACGTTTCTGTAAAAGAAACCAAGAAATCGCAGGTTAGTAGATCCGCCGGAACTTTTTCCCAATTGATAGAAAAAACGCCAACAGCTTGTCGAATACAATTAAGTTCCGGAGAGCAGCGATACGTTTCCCCCAAATGTTTTGCTACAATCGGGGTAGTATCAAACGAATCGTGGTTTTTAACTACTATAGGTAAAGCGGGAAGGGCTCGTTGGTTAAACAAACGTCCGAAAGTTAGAGGTGTGGCAATGAACCCGGTAGATCACCCACATGGGGGAGGGGAAGGTAAAACATCTGGTGGCAGGACTTCTGTTACGCCTTGGGGAAAGCCTACCAAAAATCGCAAGACTAGCAGATCTAAAAATACATTAATAATAAATAAACGTAGATAAATGAGTAGATCAAAATGGAAAGGACCACATGTTGATTATAGTTTACTAAATGATCAGCACGCAAACAAAACGCATAAAATTCTATTTACCCAATCGAGGAATTCTACTATAATACCTAATTTTGTTGGGAAAACGTTTAAAGTGCACAATGGGAAAACGTTTTATCAAGTAAAAATAATAGAAGAAATGGTTGGTTATAAATTAGGGGAATTTGCTCCTACAAGGAAAAGTTTTTCATTCAAAAAAACTAAACAGAAATAATTCCACAATAACATGTCGCAAAAAATAAACGCCTCTCTTTTTAGACGTATTTTGAAATCATCCGAATGGGATTCAAAATATATCGAGCAAAACAAAGAAGAATCTTCTTTACTTCTATACAAAAATATTGAAATCAGAAACTATCTAAACAGAATATTTGAGTTGAGTGATTTACTTTTAATGACCTGTAAAACCGAGTTATCAGGTTCTAAATTAATTATTTTTATTTCCGTTTGGGACAATTCTATTTTCACAAAATCTATTGAGTCATTCGAAAGTGACCAGTGTTCCATCGATGGAAAGAATTTGATAACTAGGATAATAAACGGTGCCGTAATCACTGGCCTTAAAAAGTATTGCGGTGATAAAGTAAGTGTTTTGATTAAGACCAAAAATTTAAATAAACAGTTTGAGAATAGTGTTCTAAAATCCAAAAATAATCAATTAGAGTACAAGAAAACAATTAAAAGGTTAAAAGTATTTCGAAATTACCCAAACTCTTCTGAAATAATTAAAATGGCTTTCATTGTGATCACTAACAAAAATTCATCAAAACTATTAGCCAAAACTTTAAGTTGTTTGATAGTTAACCAAAAACGACGCCATAGTTACATTTTGACGTTTGTCAAAAAACTTTTCACTATCTTGTTATCCTCAAAAATTTCACGTATACATGGTTTAAGGATATTAATTTCTGGCCGGCTGAACGGGTTTCCTAGGGCTAAAAAAAGGTTGTTGAAAATAGGTTCAGTACCTTTGCAGTCATTTAACGCCAAAGTAGATTATTCTCAAGAAGTCGCGTATACTTCCAACGGTACGTTTGGAATAAAAGTATGGGTCTGCGGGAAATAATTACAAATACTCATTATGTTCTTACAACCTAAATCAATCAAATATAAAAAAGTCAAAAAAGGCCGAATTGGAAAATTCGAGTTTAAATCAAGCAAGTTAAAATTTGGTAATGTAGGTTTAAAAGCACTAAAATCGGGATTTATTACAGCAAGACAGATAGAATCTGCCAGACAATCAATTATGCGAAAAATGAGCCGTAAAGGAAAGCTTTGGATAAGAGTTTACCCGAGTTTACCCGTGACAGCAAAACCTTCTGAGGTTAGGATGGGTAAAGGTAAGGGCGCCGTAAACCATTGGGCCGTTCGAGTAAAAGCGGGGCAAATCATATTTGAAGTATGTGGAGTAGAAAACTCGTTAGCCATATCAGCGTTTAGAATAGGCAGCGCAAAGTTATCAGTAAAAACTAAAATTTATTTATAATTAACTGTAATTTGAAGACCGTAAATACGTTATAATTTTGATGATAAATATTTAATTTTTTCCGGTGTCTATTAAATTTTATTTAAACTTTCAAGTTTAAATTAAAAAATCAAATGTTATTACAAGGAGCAAAATTTATAGGAGCTGGATTAGCAACAATAGGATTAGCAGGAGCTGGAGTAGGTATAGGTACCGTATTCGGAGCTTTAGTAATAGGTGTTTCAAGAAACCCTTCTTTAAAAGACGAATTATTCAAACTTGCTATTTTCGGGTTTGCTTTAACTGAAGCTATCGCTTTATTTTCGTTAATGATGGGATTCTTAATACTTTTCGCTTTATAATTTTAAGATTTAATTTTAATTAAGTATGTAGCTCAGTAGGTTAAGAGCATTGGACTTTTAATCCACAGGTCCTGGGTTCAAATCCCAGTATACTTAAAAACAAATGATTACCACAAACATAGGCTATATATTAACAATTACTATTATTTTATTTTTTATTGGGATGCTTGGGCTAGTACTTAACAGGAAAAACATATTGATAACTATAATGTCTATAGAAATAATGCTTTTATCGGTCAATTTGAATTTTGTAATTTTTTCAGTGTATTTAGATGATGTCGTAGGATACATTTTCGTGCTTTTCATATTAACCATAGCAGCTACGGAATCGTCTATAGGGTTATCTATTTTATCGGCTTATTACAAATTAAAACAGACTGTCCAAATGGAAAAGGTTAAGAACGTCAAAAGTTAGTTACACAGTGTTTATAGTTTAGTTATTGACCTTAAGTATTATTCAAAATTAACAATTAAAATCGGAAAAGACGGGGATTGAACCCGCAGTCTTCGACGTGACAGGTCGACGCTTTAACCAAATTAAGCTACATCTCCTAAATAAATGAAATCATTTAAATATTTTCATATTAATAACATAAAATTTAATTATACGTTAGAGTTCCAAAGTAATCAAAAATCTGATAACTGGAAGTATAACGCACCTTTAATTGAATATTGTGAAACAGTTGGTATCAATATTCCCCACTATTGTTATCATAAGAGTTTGTCCATTTCAGGCAATTGCCGAATGTGCCTTGTTGAGTTAAAAAATTCCCCAAAACCTATAGTTTCTTGTGCTATGAGCGCTAAATCTTGCCTTAACAACAGTGAGGTTTATACTAATAGCCCACTAGTTAAGAAAGCTAGAGAAAATGTATTAGAGTTCTTGTTGTTAAATCATCCTTTAGACTGTCCTGTTTGTGACCAAGGTGGGGAATGCGATTTACAAGAGCAATCTTTTTTCTTCGGTATGTCTAAAAAAAGGTTTTACAATTTCAAAAGAGTAGTAATGGACAAAAATTTAGGACCAATAGTGAAGACAGTGATGACTAGATGTATACATTGTACTAGGTGCGTACGTTTTGCTAGAGAAGTTGCTGGAGTATTAGATTTAGGTATGTTCGGTAGAGGAGTTAGCAGTGAGATAGGTACTTATGTTCAGAAAACTTTTCAATCAGAATTGTCCGGTAACGTTATCGAATTGTGCCCCGTAGGAGCGTTAACTTCAAAATTATATCCCTTCGTTAGCCGTAATTGGGAATTAAAGAATATAAGTTCTGTAGATTTTTCTGATGGTTTTGGTTCTGATATAGATGTTTATATTAAGAATAATAAAATAGTTAAAATAAGCCCAGGATTTAATTATTCTTCGAACAGTGTTGATTGGATTTCCGATAAAACCAGATTTTCGTTCGATGGCATGTTTTCTCCAGAAAGGGTTTTAGAAGGGTTTATTGTTTACGGCAACAAAAATTGTAAAATATCTTTATTGTGGAGTACTCTGTTAACTGAAATAGTTAACACTCTGTATTTCCAAGACCACCTAAATAAGCACTTTTTGAGAGTAAACAGGTTACTTATCATTTTCAATTCTAACGTGAGTCTTGAAGTATTAAATTTACTTATGCTATTTTCAAAGAAGTATAATTTTATCAAGTTACGAAAAACTGAAGGTAATGTTAAGTCCAACGATTTTGAAAATAATATTCTGTTAGATTCCACAGAAAAATTAGACCATTCTAATTTATGTCTTTTAGTAGGAGTCAACGCGCGTTATGAAGGTTCTCATTTTAATTTGAAATTAAGACAGCGTTATTTAAAAGGTAATTTTAAAATAGTATCTTTAGGATCTTCGTTAGATTTGACTGTACCGGTCAGTCACCTGGGGCTAAGCTCTAAAGTTTTAAAATCTCTCAGTGAAGGTAATAGTTTTTTATGTCAAGAACTATTAAATTCTATTAATCCAACTGTTATAATAAGCACGGAACTATTAAAACGGTCGGATTTTATTGGTATAAATACGTTATTAGATCTTTTAAAGGAAAAACTAAAACGTCACTCTTCGAAACAGCCCCATTTTAGCGTGCTAAGTTCTTCTATAAACGAGGTTGGGGTAAACTACCTTCAAAACTTCAAAGCTATAATGAGCAAAGATTTTTTAACTAGTAACGGCTTGTATTTTCTAAATTCTAACACTAACTCATCAAGTAATTTGAACAAAATCGTAAATTTAAAAATTTTAAATTATTTCAGTTCGTACGACAAAACACCTTTTTTTTGTTTGGAACATAATCATAGCATGATAACCGAAGTTCCAAAATCGGTTATAACTAATTATTCGGTATGTAATTACATAAATCTACCTAATAACGTTTTTTTTGAGTCCAGTGGAACTTATTTAAATACTCAAGGGTTATTCAAGAAGGTAGTTAAATTTTTGCCTTCTAGCAAACAAACCAAAGAAGATTGGCAAATAATACGTAAACTATTTTCGTACTCAAAACGTATAAACTACGTAACTAGTTTTAAATTCAACAACTTAATACATTTTAACAATAATACATTTAATAATTACAAAAGTTTTATTGGATTTTTATATTTTGCAAACCGCTTTATAGCTACCAATCATAAATCGGGCTTAAATAAAAGCATACAAGGAAATTTCAATATCGAAAAAAAAGTCTTGAAAGTAACTAAAACTAAGCTACTTTTGACCAACTTCAAAATATGGATAAAAGATTTTTACATCGGTGGATCAGACTGTTATAGTAACCATTCTATAACTATGATCAATTGCTCGAAGTTGTATAGGTCTCAGAAAAGTAACTTCACTGTACTTATTGCTAACTAAACTCCCAATAGCCTTTATCTTCTACCAAAAGAGGGACTTGAACCCTCACTCTAAAAAGAACTAGAACCTAAACCTAGCATGTCTACCAAGTTCCATCATTTTGGTATTACTGAATTCCGCCCCACCAGTACACGGTAACGAATAAAAATAACCAAACTACATCTACGAAATGCCAATACCATGCAGCAGATTCAAATCCGAAATGGTGGGTAGACGTAAAATGATTTAATACTATTCTTATTAATGAAACTAATAAAGAGATTGTTCCGACAAATACATGAAATCCATGAAAGCCGGTTGCTAAATAAAAACAAGAACCGAACACACTGTCACTCATGGTGAAAGGCGCGTCGAAATATTCTAGTCCTTGGAAAAAGGTAAAAATACTTGCAAGTATTATAGTTAAAATAAGACCTATTATAGCTTGTTTTTTAGCTCGGACTATTAAAGCATGATGAGCCCATGTGACAGTAGCTCCTGAACTTAATAAAAATCCAGTGTTGGTTAAAGGTAATCCAGAAGTTTGGATTGTTTCTATTCCAATTGGAGGCCATATCCCTCCTATGTTGAAAGCTGGTGATAGGCTTGAATGGAAAAAGGCCCAAAAAAAAGCGAAGAAAAACATTATTTCCGAAACTATGAACAGGACCATGCCAAGTCTTAAACCACGTTGTACTGAAAACGTGTGTTGTTCTTCGAAGGTAGCTTCTCGTATGATATCTCGCCACCACATGTACATTACGTATAATATGGTTAAAAATCCTATAAAGCATAATCGACCTCCACCAGCAAAATTATGCATATAAGACACGCCTCCTGAAGTCATAAAAAAGGCTCCCAAACCAGATACCAAAGGCCACGGACTTGGGTCTACTAAATGGAAGGAATGTCTTGTTTTTAGGTACTTAAAATTTTCATTATTTTTTACGTTAGTTGTAATTATTGTGTTTTGATCTCTCTTTTTTTTTAATGCATTAAAAATAATTTTTAAAATTGATTTCATGTATGTTAGATTAAATTTTGATTTCTGGTCGTTGACCAAAAATAAGCTCAAAATTATAAAAATAAAGATTACCCTAGAATCAGTGTAATCTCCGAATAGAACCCAAAACTGTCTAGATCCTAAAATAGCGGTACTGCCTAATAAAATTAGTAAAGTATAGTGGTATATGTAACTACTTTGTAATTTGGAAATGTTGAACGAATTGGTAGAAATAGAATTAGATAAACCCATAGGCCCGAATATTTCTATTATACCTCTATCTATGATTTTATAACTAACGTTGTAACCGAAAGAAAAGAAAAATTGGGCTATATATTCGTTATAAACTTTATCGAAAAACCATTTTTTGTTTAAAAAATTATAAAGTCTTCTGCCTATCGTAGATATTTTCCAATTGAAAAGATGATGGCTTGCGAATGTATAGAGCATAAAAGAAGACCCGGCGCCACATAAACTTAATATGACAGGCAAAACTTTGAAATGGTGCTTTATGAATTCCGCATCAATCATATTCATGTTTTCAGGTAGAATATAAATTGAATTGCCCCAAAAATCAGTCCCCATACCTATCAACATATCTTTAGTATAGAATCCTATAAACATACTTGGTATAGAAAGTATCGCCAAAGAAATACAAATTTGATAAGAAGAGTCATAGGCTGCAGAAATAACTTTTCTATAACCGTTTGGCGAAGACAGGAATGTTAAATAAAGCAATCTAGTAGAATAAAACGCAGTCAAAAATGCTCCACAAGAACCGAGTAAATAACTAAAATGCCCTTGTGTTGTGTATTTTCCATACGCAACTTCCAATATAACATCTTTCGAATAAAATCCTGTCAAAAAAGGGAAACCTATAAGTGCTAATGAACCTATGACCATCATAGAATAAGTGAAGGGCACTAATATCCTAAGCCCCCCCATTTTCCTCATATCTTGCTCATCAGCTACTGCATGAATTATTGACCCAGCACCCAAAAATAACAAGGCTTTGAAAAAAGCATGATTAACTAAATGGAAAACTCCTACATAATAATTAGACAAACCACAAGCGAAGATCATGTAGCCAAGCTGACTACACGTAGAATAAGCAATTACTTTTTTTAAATCGTTTTGTAACAATCCGACTGTGGCTGCAAAAAACGCGGTACATGCACCTAAAACAGTTATACATTTTAATACTAAAGGAGTATATTCGTATATAGGAGAGCTTCTTGCTACCAAGAATACTCCTGCCGTTACCATAGTTGCCGCATGTATAAGAGCGGAAACGGGAGTAGGGCCTTCCATAGCATCAGGAAGCCACGTATGAAGCCCTAATTGAGCGGATTTACCGGTAGCCCCTACAAATAAAAATATGCCGATTATGTCTATTAAAGTAAGATTTAAAAATATGGGCCCTTGATCTACAAAAAATGGAGTCAAAGCAAAAACTGTAGCGTAGTCTACTGCTTTGTAGTTTATAAAAATAGTGAAAATACCTAAAACTAAACCAAAATCTCCGATTCTGTTGAGAACCATAGCTTTAATTGCAGCTTTATTTGCTTGTATACGAGTAAACCAAAAGTTTATTAATAAGTATGAACAAAGACCTACTCCTTCCCATCCGACAAACATTTGTACGTAATTATCCGCTGTTATAAGTATCAACATGAAAAAAGTGAATAATGATAAATAAGACATGAATCTCGGTAAATGGGGGTCGTGTGACATATACTCTGTGGAGTATAGATGAACCAGCGAAGATACGAAAGTAACCACGCAACACATTACAACGGTTAAAGTATCAAACTGAAAGCCCCAGTCAACGTGCAAAACTTCCGAGTTTATCCACGTCGTTAATTTTATATAAACGGGGCTACCTATTAGCGCCACTTCGTAAAAAGCAGAAAAAGAAAAACAAAAAGTTATTATTAAACACGTTACTGAAATTATGCTGGAACCTTTAGGACCTAGTTTTCTGCCGAATAACCCAGCAAGGCTAGAACCTATTAAAGGTAAAAAGACTATAGTTAAATACATTTTTTATCGAATTTAAGCAATAACGGATTTGAACCCCTAACAACCTCGTTGTAAGCGAGATGCTCTACCATTGAGCTAATTGCTTTAAAAATAATTTCTGTAACTTAATGGGATAAAAGGATTTGAACCTTTGAATGATCGTACCAAAAACGAAGGCCTTACCTACTTGGCTACATCCCAAATTAAAATTGATTAAACGAATTTATGATCTATTTTTCTGTTAGAAGAAATAGCCTCGTAAACAACGAAGAAAAAAAATAGAGATGATATAGCAGACAAATAAGAACCCCAAGAAGCTATTTTGTTGAAAGTTGCAAAAGCATCTGGATAATCAGGTATTCGTCTAGGCATACCGGCCACTCCTAAGAAATGCATAGGGAAAAAAGTTAAATTTACACCGACGAAAAAAGCCCAAAAATGTATTTTGGCTAAAATTTCAGAGTATTTAACACCAAGTATTTTGTCAAACCAAAAGTAAATACCTCCTAACATAGAAAATACGGCACCCATAGACAATACGTAATGAAAATGAGCCACCACGTAATAAGTATCGTGTAAAGCTATATCAATACCTGAGTTTGCTAAAACCACACCAGTAACTCCGCCAACGGTAAATAAAAATATAAATCCTATAGCGAATAAACCAGGAGCTCTTAAATCAATAGAACCTCCCCATAGCGTAGCTAGCCAACTAAATATTTTTATACCGGTAGGTATAGCTATAATCATGGTTGCTGCGGTAAAATAAGCTCTAGTATCTATATCTAAGCCTACAGTGTACATGTGATGTGCCCACACTATAAACCCTAATACTCCAATAGAAAACATAGCATAAACCATTCCTAAATAACCAAATATAGGTTTCCTTGCCATACTAACAACTATATGACTGATTATACCGAATCCTGGTAAAATAAGTATATATACCTCAGGATGTCCGAAAAACCAAAATAAATGTTGGTAAAGAACAGGGTCTCCTCCTCCAGCAGGATCGAAAAAGGTTGTGTTGAAATTTCTATCGGTTAATAACATGGTTATAGCTCCAGCTAAAACTGGTAAAGATAATAATAACAAAAATGCTGTTATTAACACAGCCCATACAAATAAAGGTAGCTTATGGAAAGCTAAACTTTTAATGCGCATGTTAAATATAGTACAAATGAAGTTGATTGCGCCTAAAATAGAAGAAGCCCCTGAAACGTGCAAACTAAAAATAGCTAAATCTACAGCCCCTCCTGAATGAGCAGTACCTCCTGATAAAGGAGGATAAACAGTCCAACCGGTACCAACACCAGCCTCAGCTAATACAGACGCTATAAGTAATAGTAAAGAAGGTGGTAGTAACCAAAAACTTATGTTGTTCATTCTTGGGAAAGCCATGTCTGGAGCTCCAATCATTAAAGGGACAAACCAGTTACCAAATCCTCCAATTAAAGTGGGCATAACCATGAAAAAAATCATAACGAAAGCGTGTCCTGTTACAATTACGTTGTATAAGTGGTGATTGTGAGACAAAAATTCACTATTAGGTTGAGCTAAATTTATACGTATGTATAAAGATAAAGCCGTTCCGGCTACGCCAGAAATTGCCCCAAATATTAAATATAGGGTACCTATGTCTTTGTGATTTGTTGAGAAAAGCCATCGAGTTACAAAACTGTATACTGAATTTAAATTGTTGATTAATGTCATTTATTGAGTTTAATATTTTACCAAGTAGCTTTAACTAAACCTGAGATAGAACCTATTCTAGCGTGTTTTAAGAAAAGTATTCTTGATAATTTGTAATGTTTGTTAAAAACATTTTTCCGACCAGTTATTATGCAACGGTTAGTTAACTGAGTCGGTGTTATAGGGTTTTTAGTTAGCCCCAAACTATTTTTCCATCGACATATTTTTATTAAATTGGTATTGTGAGACAAACTTTTAAAAATGACTCTTTTTTTTTCAGACATATACCCTGTTAAACGTTTTTTTTTTGATCTACGAATAAGTTTATTCATAATTAATAAGTTTATATACGTTTTAATTCCCAAGGGGACAAAAACGAAAAAGTTCTGTATTCTTGACATAATTCCAGGGACTCGTTTACTACCCTTTTTTCTATCTCGTTGTATCTCATTTCGATGAAACCGCTTAACGGAAAGTCTTTACGTAACGGATAACCCTCAAAGCCGTAATCGGTTAAAATACGTTTTAGGTTTGAATGGTTTTTAAAAAAAACGCCGAACATGTCCCATATCTCACATTCGTACCAACTTCCTGCTAAAAATATCTTTTCGCAAGAATCTACCATAACTAACTCATGAGTGAACGTTTTTATACGTATCCTGAAATTGTAACGTACGCTTAAAAGTTCGTAAACTATTTTAAATCTGTGTTTATTCATGGGATAATCTACTCCAGAAATGCAAGTTAATATTTCGAATTGATAAAGAACATGGTACTTGAAAAATTTCAACACATCAACTAATACGGCCGGCTTAACTATTACAATTAAATTATACTTAAATATTTTTATTTTCTCTATCGGACATATTTTGACAAGAGACTTAAGATTTTCTATAACTAATTCTTTGACCATACTTTATTTTAATTAAAATATTTTATTCCTGTAAACAACTTTTTTTTTAGTCAAAGTTTTGTTTTTCAACGATTTTTGAAAAAATTTGTGATCTTTCTCTCGGATAAGTATTTTTTGGACATCTTTAGAAACAAACCTACAATGACGTGTGTTTACACACCCATCGGAATGAATGACGATATCTCTTATGAAATGTGTAATAGACCTTTTCATCTACCTGTCAACTTCCCCAAAAACAATGTCTTGAGTACCGATTATAGTAACTACGTCGGCTATTAAATGCCCTTTAGACATAAAGTTCAACGCCTGTAAATGCGCGAATCCTGGAGCTTTTATTTTACACCTATAAGGCCTGTTAGTGTTATTTGATATCAAATAAACACCAAACTCCCCTTTAGGTGCCTCACTAGCAGTATACGTTTCGCTGTAAGGAACCACAAAACCTTGAGTGTACAACTTAAAATGATGTATCAAAGATTCCATAGACTGTTTTAATTTTTTTCTTGACGGAGGAGTAAATTTCTTGTCACTACTTTTTATTATACCAGTAGGTATCTGCTCTAAGCATTGCTCAATTATTTTGAGAGATTCTCTCATTTCAACGATTCTTACTAAGTACCTGTCGTAGGAATCTCCGTTCGTACCTACCGGAACATCGAAATCCATTTTGTCATATACTTCATACGGTTGACTTTTTCTTAGATCCCATTTAACCCCAGAACCTCTCAACATAACTCCACTAAAGCCCCATTGATAAGCGTCATCTACGGTAACGACTCCTATGTCAACTAACCTCTGTTTCCAGATCCTATTATCGGTCAACATATCTTCCACTTCAGCTAAACGGATAACGAACTGGTCAACAAACAAAAATATATCATTTAGTAGACCTGCAGGTAAATCCATAGATACGCCACCGGGTCTAAAATAAGCAGCATGCATTCTTGCTCCAGATACTCTCTCATAAAATTCCATTAATTTTTCACGCTCTTCAAAAGACCATAAGAAAGGTGTCATAGCACCGACATCCATTGCGTGACAACCTACTGATAATAAATGGTTTAAAATACGGGTTATTTCAGCGAATAAAACTCTTATATATTGTGCTCTGGGAGGTATTTTAGCGTTGCACAATTTTTCTATCGCTAAACAAAATGTGTGTTCCTGGGCCATCATGGATACGTAATCCAATCTATCAAAATAAGGTAAGGCTTGTAAATATGTTTTATATTCTATTAACTTTTCCGTTCCTCTATGTAATAAACCTATATGAGGATCAGCGCGTTCAACCACCTCACCGTTCAGTTCTAAAACTAATCTTAAAACTCCGTGAGCGGCCGGATGCTGTGGACCAAAGTTTATAGTAAAATTTTTAATTCTTTTTTTAAGCAATTTTTTTTTCAATGTCATTGATATATTTTTCTTAATTTATCCTAACTCTAATTTAGTCATAACATAATAATGAAATTGTAGTGTCGGTAATGAAACCACTACAATCGGCATAAATCCATGGTTTACTCCGCAAATTTCACTACACTGCCCAAAAAAAACACCAACTCGTTTTATAAATAAACTTACTTGGTTCAATCTGCCTGGACACGCGTCTACTTTTAACCCAAAAGAAGGAATAGTCCAACTATGTAATACATCGGCAGCTGTTACTAACAACCTTAAATGAGTGTTTGTAGGTAAAATAACTCGTTTATTAGTTTCTAGTAACCTGAAATACCCTTGTTTAGTTTTCGGAACGCCATCTAAAACCATCATGTAACAAACATATTTCAGACTTTGTTCTTGTTTTTGACACGAATTGAAATCAGAGATTTCATAACTCCAAAACCATTGGTGGCCTAAAATTTTGAGAGATATTTCTGGTTCAGCTATTTCGTCCATAGCGTACAACAATGTGAAAGATGGTGTAGATAGAACTAAAAGAACTAACGCTGGTATAGCTGTCCAAACAATCTCTAACTCTTTTGAATGAACAAATTTAGAATTGTATTTGTTATTGAACTCGACAAAGTAATAAATAGTGTATATTAGCAACCAGGCTACGAATAGAACTATAACCGTCAATAAAAAAAGTAAATGTTTATTGAATACTAAAATACCTTCCATCGAGATACTTGCAGGTTCTTGTAAATAAGTTTGCCAAAAATCAGGGCTATCGCATTTTATAGAAAATATCATTTGTGTGTTTTAATTTATGACTAATGTGCTATATTAATACTTTCGTTTAAATATATGCACATTAAAACTGTGAAGACGTATGCTTGAATAACAGCTACGCCTAACTCTAATCCCATTAAAATAACTAAAACTAAAAGAGGTATTAAATGCATGAACGACATGAAATTTTCTAACATAATCATACTCCAAGCGAAACCTACAATTACTTTTAATAAAGTATGACCCGCCATTAAATTGGCAAACAGCCGAACTCCTAAACTTATAGGCTTGAAAACGTATGAAATTAGCTCAATGGGAACTAATAATAAAGCTAAACCGAACGAGGTGTTCGCAGGTAAAAAAATGGAAAACATTTCTGATTTATGTCTTTTCACGCAAATTATTATTACGCCAATAAATATTGAAAAAGATAAAATAAACGTAACTATTAAATGACTTGTTATAGTAAAACTGTAAGGAATTAAACCGATTAAATTGTTGAATAAAATAAAAGTGAAAATTACTGTTATGAACGGGAAATACTTTTCACCCTCTTCATTTAAATTATCAAACACTAATTGAGCAACGACTTCGTAAACCGTCTCAAGCAAAAGTTGCCATACGTTAGGTACTAAAAAAAATTCTAAAGTGCCGTTGGATTTTGAAGTAGAAAAGTTAACCATAGAGCTCAAAAACAGTAAAACTAAAACATTAACAAACAACATGTTTGTTAATGAGAAATCTAAACAAAACAATTTAATAGTCCAAAGAGAAATTATTTGAAATTGTTCTAATGGGGTCAATAACATTTTAGTTTTTATAATGAGCTAAACGTGTTTCTATCATACCAATTACGGGTATTAATACTATGAAAAACAGGAAATAATATGCAGTTGCAACCTGAGCTACGATTACATAAGTGTCTTTTACCGGTTTTTGACCTGCCCAACCTAAAATTAAAAAGTCTGTAACTAATAGCCAATAAAATATCTTGAATAAAGGACGAAAAGTGGTACTTCGAACTTCAGACATGTTTGTGAAAGGTATTAGGAAAAATACTACCAAAGACCCCCCCATAGCTACGACTCCCCCCAACTTATCGGGGATTGATCTTAAAATAGCGTAATAAGGTAAGAAATACCACTCTGGAACAATGTGAGCTGGAGTTTGCATAGGATCAGCTGGAATGTAATTGTCGGGATGGCCTAAAGTATTCGGAAAATAAAATACGAATGTGGCAAAAAAAAATAAAAAAGTAAAAAAAGCAAATAAATCTTTCACAAAAAAGTAAGGGTAAAAAGGAACTTTATCAACACCGCTATCTACTCCCAAAGGATTGTTAGAACCGTCTTTATGCAGTAAAGCTAAATGTAAAACAGTTACTCCAGCTATAACGAACGGAAGTACGAAATGTAAACTAAAAAACCGATTCAGAGTGGCATTGTTAACAGTGAAACCTCCCCACAACCAATCTACTATAGACTGCCCTACAATTGGTACTGCTGTTACTAAACTAGTAATAACAGTTGCGCCCCAAAAACTCATCTGACCCCACGGTAAAACGTAACCCATAAAAGCAGTACCCATCATTAAAATAAGGATTAAAACCCCCGAACACCAAAGTAACTGTCTAGGTTGTATGTAAGAACCGTAATACAACCCGCGAAAAATATGACAATAAACCACTATGAAAAACATAGAAGCACCGTTAGCGTGTATGTATCGTATTAACCAGCCATTGTTTACATCCCGCATGATATGTTCGACACTACTGAACGCTAGATCGATATGAGGAGTATAATGCATAGCTAAAAAAATTCCCGATAATATTTGAATGACTAAGCATATACCTGCAGATGAACCAAAACTCCAAGCATATGTTAAATTTATAGGACTAGGGTAATGAATAATATGATTATCAACAAACGAAAGTACGTAATTGTTGTTCCACCGTAAAGTTTTGGTTACAAAGGAAGCCATGAAGCTTGAATTATTGCCTGAATCAAGAGATTTCGAAAACGTCTCAAAAACAGGTTTCTCTAATTTGTATGTTAATTTCATAATAACTAAGAAATTGAATATTGTTTTGACGCCTAACACTAACCCACAGATTTAAAAGTTTTTCCGTGAACGGCAGTTTTTAGCGTTTGTATGAGTTCTTTGGCCTCGCACGGGTAAACCTCTTAAACGCCGCAATCCTTTGACGGATTTTATGTTGACTAAAGTTTTAGATGCCATTATTTGAAGTTTTTTAAGGTCTGCCGTAACTACTAGTTTAGATTTATCTACAATCTTAACAATGTCTCGTATTTGAGATGGAGATAATTGCGAAGTTTTAAAACCAGAAGCTAAACCAAGTCTGTTGCAGATTAAATTGGAACGATTTTTACCTAACCCGTAGATATCTTCGAGAGACTTACGTAAGTTTTTGGTATTTGAAATTTCTGTCTCCATTATATAAACCATGTAGAACGTTAAAAATACATAATTTCTATTAAAGTGTTTACACTGAAATGTATAGATTCTAACCAAACGTTCGGATATACTCCCATGACAAGGGTGCCAATTATTAAAGGTAGAAAAATGAAAAGTTCGCGCTTATTTATATCTAAATAATGTTTGAAATATTGAGTTTTTAAGTTACCATAAGCTACCCTATTGAATAAAAACAGCGAGTAACAGCCCCCTATAATCATACCAGTAGCGCTTATAAAAGCTATTGTGGTATTAGTTTTAAAAGACCCTATTAAAATCAGAAATTCTCCCACAAAACTGCCTGTACCAGGTAAGCCTATGTTAGCCATAGTGAAAAATAAAAATATCATAACGTATAAAGGCATGGTATGCACTAAACCGCCGTAATACTTCACCATCCTTGTATGATGTCGATCATAAACAACCCCTATTATTAAAAACAAGGCGCTTGCGACAAAGCCATGGCTCAAACTTTGTAATATAGCTCCTTCGATACCGATTACGTTAAAACTAAAAAGGCCTACCATCACTAAATTCATATGAGCTACTGAAGTGTAAGCGATTATCCTTTTGAAGTCCGTTTGACGAATTGCCGTAAAAGAAGCATAAACTATACCAGCGGCGGATAATGCGTACACGAATGGAGTAAAATAGAAGCAAGCTTCTGGTAAAAGCGGAAACGAAAACCGTATAAACCCATAAGTCCCCAGTTTAAGCAAAACACCGGCTAAAATGACAGACCCTGCCGTAGGAGCTTCTACATGAGCTTCTGGCAACCATAAATGAACAGGAACCATAGGAACTTTTGTCGCAAATGACATAAAAAACGACAACCATATTATTTTTTGCTCCGTAGGGGAAAATATGAAAGATAATAAAACTTCATAATCTGTCGTACCAACTTGGTAATAAATATATAAAATAGACAATAACATTAGTACTGAACCAAGCAAGGTGTACAAAAAAAAAAAGTAGGCGGCTCTGATCTTACGTTCCCTTGACCCCCAAACTCCTACAATTAAATACATAGGTATTAAAACACTCTCAAAGAAAATATAAAATAACAATAAATCTAAAATACAAAACACCCCTATTAAAAAAAATTCCATAATTAAAAAAGCCATAAAATATTTCTTTAAATCCGTCTGTATACTATTCCAGCTGGCTAATAAACAAAGAGGTACTAGCAAAGTTGTTAATATGACGAAAAACATAGAAATGCCGTCAACACCTAACGGAAAATTAATGTTCAAAACGGGAATCCATAAAAATTTATCTACGAACTGAAAAGTTCCTATAGATTTATCGAAAAACACCCATAAAAACAAAGAAGAAATAAAAGTTAAACAAGAAAAATTTAGTACAATGGATTTTAGATGGCTTTTGTTTTGAAATGGAGTGATTAATAACAAAAAACTCCCTATTAACGGTAAAATTAAAGTGCATAATAATATATTTTTGATTAGCGACATTTTTATTATATTTACATTTTATAGGATTCAAACCTATGACCGACAGATTAGAAAACTGTTGCTCTCTCCACTGAGCTAAAAATGTTTAATAAATTGTTTTTAAAGTCCGCTTGATGCAAATAATAAACCAAACTTATGAGAAAAAAGAAACAATAGCGTGGGATTTATGAATAATAATAAAGCTGACCATAACAAAGCCGAAAGAATGTAAACACTTTCACCCGAAATGGGGTAATACAGTTTACCTACGATCACTTTTTCAAAATATAAAATCTTCACAATACGTATGTAAAAAAAAGTAGCCACCACACTACATAATATACTAATTAAAGCGACGAAATACATAGAAGACTCAATAGCAGTTAAAAATACATTTATTTTAACTAAAAAGCCTATCATTGGCGGGAAACCTGCAACAGAAAACAGTATCACAGACAAAAAAGTAGCCAAAGTATAATTGGATTTTCCTAATAAAACTAAATCTGTTAAATCTTTGTTTTGTTTTTTTAATCTATTATTTTTGACCCTGGTTAAAATAAAAATGGACCAAATACAAAGGCCAGAAAAACTGTAAATTACCAAATAACAAAATAATACTTGTATGTTGTCAAAAGTTCCTGAACTAAACGCTATCAACGTATAACCCATATGACTAATAGAACTATATACCAGCAAACTTTTTAATTTTCTTTGTTCTAAACCACCGAACGATCCTACTAAAACGGTCATTACTATAGCAGTTCCTACAACATAACGCCAACTGTCAATGAACCCGTAAAAACTGAAATAAAAAATCCTTAACATAAGCACAAAAATTGCTATTTTGGGGACAACTGCAAAAAAAAACGTTGATGATGACGGAGATCCCTCATAAACGTCAGGTGCCCATGTATGAAACGGAACTATGGCCAATTTGAAAAACAAACTTATTAGAATAAATAATAAAGCAAATTTAACTAATTCCACGCTAAAAAGAGTGTTGTTCAAAAAAATGTTTTCTAAATAAGTATCAGCGATTTCGCATACGGATAAAATACTTAAAAACCCCGAATACGGGATAGCACTATTCAAATCCTTGAACATATACAATTCGTGAATCAAAAACCCTAACTCAAAATCCTTGAAATTTACGATTAAAGACAATATAAGGTCATTATATTTTTCTGATATGCTATCAAAGGCAGATAGTTGATCTATTAAAATCTTGGGATCAAAATAAGATAACTCTTGAGACATAATAGGGAAAGTTGTTAAAAACCCGCTTTCTGCAGTTAAATGAACGCTTAAATCATACTGAAATTGTGACATAATTAAACTGTGGTAGTGTAACTCAGAAAAAGCTTCTATGGGAAAAACGGTCGTTATTTCGGAAGGACTGCCAGGTACCATTTGAAAAAACAAATCTCTCAACTCACTAAAATTCACAGTGCCCGAAATACCATATATTAGACTAGACCCAAATAAAAACAAACTAGAAGAAAAAGCGCCTAAGATAAAGTATTTTATACCGGCGTCCATAGAAAAAGTTGAGTTTCTATTGAAGGCAGCTAACACGTAAAAAGCTAAACTTTGCAGCTCAATAGCTAAATATGCAGTTATCAAATCATTTGAAGAACATAGCAAAAACAAACCTAATACCGAAAATAGGAATAATAAAATGTACTCAAATTGATTTAAGCGTTGGGATGTTAAATAAGGTTGAACCATTAACAAACAAATCAAGGAAATGATACCTATAACAAGCTTCGCAGAAAAACCCACGTAGTCGTTAGCTATAGTGTTGTTAAACAAACCTAATTCTAGTACGTACAGCTTGTCGTTTACTAAAAGTAATATTGACAAAAATATGACCAAGGTTCCTAAATATACCATAGAACTTTGTATTAATGGACGTGATATTCGCATCGAAATAAAAGAGCCGTGTAACACTAAATAAACTAAAGATATCCCTAAAAATAATTCTGGAAAAATACTTATTTCTTTAAATAATATTGTTTCTGTTATCATATAACACTTAAGCTTAAGTAGAATTGAACTACTAACCTTACGCTTATCAAGCGTATGCTCTAACCTAATTGAGCTATAAGCTTTAATTAATCAACAAGCAAAACATTGGTGTGATTCCTCGACACCTGTTTGAAAATTATCTGTTTTTTGTCTTTCGTTTTAGTATTGATCGTCAAAACTACGACAGAGACAGTGGCTAACAACAGTATGTTACCAGCAATTAGGAATTGCAAGACATACTGAGTGAACATTATTTGACCAATAGCGTCTATATCGGTGAAAAAATCCGTTTTATCGTACCAATTAACATAGTAATTATCGGCCACAGGACTCGAATAAGGGTTTGAAGTAAAATTTTCCGATATTATTAAAAATATCTCAGTTAAAAATATACTGCCTATTGCAAACCCTACCGGGAAATATTTTAAAGTATCCTTATTAATAGTGGCGATTTTTACGTCTAGCATCATAACTATAAATAGAAACAACACCGCTATCGCGCCTACATAAATTATTATAAACATTAAAGCTATAAATTCGCACTCAAAAAGTAACAGTAAACTTGCAGCAGATACAAAACTTAAAACTAGAAACAAAACGGAATATACAGAATTTTGGACGGCAATAACCATTAAAGAACTTAATAACATTATTGCTGAAAACACGTAAAATAATAAGTTTATAATCATTTATATATATATATTTAATGAAAGAGGGATTTGAACCCCCGACACTTGGATTATGATCCCAAAGTTCTGACCAACTGAACTATTTCATTTTATTCCAGCTACACGTTCCCGTACAGCTACCTTGTTACGACTTCATCCAAATCATCAATTTCGCAATGAACCTAATAAGCGCAAAGAAAAATATCTTTTCTAACGACCATTAAATTTTCAAGTGAAACTAGTTCTCTGCATGTGACGGGCGGTGTGTACAAGGCCAAGGTACGTATTCACCGCAACATTCTGATTTGCGATTACTAGTGATTCCAACTTCATGTAAACGAGTTGCAGCTTACAATCCGTAAAAAAAATCTTTAACTAACTAAAATTTGTTTTAATTTTAGTACGTTTCTGTAATTTTTATTGTAGCACGTGTGTAGCCCAGCCTATAAGGGCCACAGTGACTTGACTTAATTCTTACCTTCCTTCAACTTATCATTGACTGAGTATTATTTATAGCTTAATTGAAGAATTAACAAAAAATTCTTCTTAAAAGTATGAAATTACTTAAAAATAAGAGTTGCGCTCGTTAAAGGAATGAACCAAACATCTTACGACACGAGCTGACGACAGTCGTGCAACACCTGTATTATATTTCGTTATGCGTGCAATTTTTACATTAAACATTACAAATTATTATATTTACAAAGGCTGGTAAGGTTTTGCGCGGATTATCGCATTAAACCACATGCTCCACCACTCGTTGTAGGCCCCCGTCAATTCCTTTGAGTTCCAACCTTGCGGCCGTACTCCTCAGGCGGAGTGCTTATTGCGTTAGCTTAAAAAATCTAAAATTAATTAAATTACAGCACTCAGAATTTACAGTGTAGACTACCAGGGTATCTAATCCTGTTTGATACCTACACTTTCGTCCCTCAACGTCAGTTTTTACTAAAGAATCGACTTCACCGACGGTGTTCCTTCATGTGTCTACGATAGTTTACTTCTCAACATGAAATTCTATTCTTCTGATTTAAACTCAAGTATAGTAGTATTAAATGAATTTTCTAAAGTTGAGCTTTAGAATTTAACAAATAACTTACAATACAATCTACGGACCCTTTACGCCCAGTTATTTCGGATAACGCTTGCCCCTCCCGTATTACCGCGGCTGCTGGCACGAGATTAGCCGGGACTAAAACTTCTGTAAATAATGTCATTATCATTTTTTACCGAAAGAATTTTACAACCAAATAGCCGTCATCATTCACATAGTATTGCTGGATCAAACTTTCGTTCATTGTCCAATATTCCTCACTGCTGGCTAAATATTAGCCTGGACCTTGTCTCAGTTCCAGTGTGGTTGATCGTCCTCTCAGACCAACTAAAGATCGCAGGCTTGGGTTCGCTGTTACCGACCCCAACTACCTAATCTTGCGCATACGCATCTTTTAGCGGGTTACTTTTAATTACCCTTTTGATTAAATAATATTAACAATTTGTTGATCCTAATTTTCAAAAACGATCAATTTGTTTTATCTTAGACTAAAAGGTAGCGTTATACGCGGTTACTCACCCGTCCGCCACTAAAAATTTATTTTAGTAAGACTCGCATGTGTAAAGCATACTATTAGCGTTCATCCTGAGCCAGGATCAAACTCAACTTATAATAATTTTTGAAATAATTTATATTATTATCCAATTAATTAGAATTAAAATCTTGCACATATTCCATGTTAAATCATGTTTTATGAAATGTAAATTAGTCGTATAAAAATTAATTATTAGTACTTATATGCTAAGAATTTCACAACCGTTACACAAAATATAAGCCTATCAACGTAATAGTCTATTACGTTTTAAAAAATAAGTTTCAAGGTTAGTTTCTCGCTTAAATGCTTTCAGCAATTATCTAATATAAACTTAGCTACTCGGCTATGCTGTTGGTACAACAACCGACACACCATGGGTTTACTTTTCCCGGTCCTCTCGTACTAGGGTTTAATCCTTTCAATTTTTGACACTTGTGGTAGATAGGGACCAAACTGTCTCACGACGTTCTAAACTCAGATCATGTACCGCTTTACTTGGCGAACAACCAAACCCTTGGAATCACTTACAATACCAGGATGCGATAATCCAACATCGAGGTGCCAAACCACTCCGTCGATAAGGTCTCTAGAGAGTGATTAGCCTGTTATCCCCGGCGTACCTTTTATCCGTTGAGCGATGACCTTTTCCATTCAGAATCACCGGATCACTATAACCGACTTTCGTCTCTGTTTGATTTGTCAATCTTACAGTTAAGCAAGCATATGTTATTATACTCTACAATTAAAATATTTTTAATTTGAGCTTACCTTTGCACACCTCCGTTACTCTTTAGGAGGCGACCGCCCCAGTCAAACTACCCATTATACAATGTCTTAATTAATTAAGTAATAAAAAGTTTTAAGAGTGGTATTTCACTTTCGTTTTAAGTTATTTACTGACGTAAATACTTTTTAAAAACTAGCCACATATTCTACACATAAAAATTCTTATTACAATGTATAACTATAGTAAAGGTGCACGGGGTCTTTCCGTCTAGCCACAAGAACTCCGCATCTTCACGGAGAATTCAATTTCACTAAGATTACGTTGGAGACAGTAGGACAGTCGTTACGCCATTCATGCAGGACACCAATTAAATGCCAAGGAATTTCGCTACCTTTGGACCGTCAGAGTTACAGCCGCCGTTTACTGAGGTTTTTAGTCAAAGCTTACACTTATTCTATTATACTTGCAGCACCGGGCAGGCGTCAGTCTCTATACATCTTTTTTCAATTTTGCAGAGACCTATGGTTTTATTAACCAGTCGCTGTCCTTGATTTTGTGACAGCTTTAAAAAAATGATTTAATAAGTTTTTAAAGCTACTCCTTCTCCCGAAGTTACGGAGTCATTTTGCCGAGTTCCTTCAACATAATTATCTTAAACATCTTAGTTTTCTAAACGCATTCACCTGTGTCGGTTTACAGTACGGTCATTTATAGCCATACAACAGCCTATTTGACAAACCCGCTATTTCTCGAAAAATTTTAAAAACTTAAATTCTTACCGTTTAATCTAAATTTTTTTCAATTTTTGTCACGGAATGCCTAAAATAAACATTAACCATAAATTTTATTATTAACCCATCAACTTTAGACTTTCGTCGTAGTCTTAGGGACCGAATAACCCAAAGCGGATTAACCTTTCTTTGGAAACCTTGAATTTAAGATGACAGTGTTTTTCACACTGTTTATCGCTACTCATATCAATATTTTCACTTCTGATTTCTCCAATTTATGTCAACATAAATCTTCTTAGATTTACAGAACGTTCTGCTACCTCTTAAAAATTAACACTATCGTTTCGGTAAATAATTTTAGTCCCTCTACATTTTCGACCTAGAAAAACTAGACTAGTGAGCTGTTACGCTTTCTTTAAAGGATGGCTGCTTCCAAGCCTACCTACAAGTTGTTAAAATGTTTCTAAGTCTTTCTCACTTAATTATTTTTAAGGACCTTAACGAATAGTCTGGGCTGTTTCCCTCTTGACTATGAATCTTAGCACTCAAAGTCTGTCTGTTTAATTTCGTTTATCCAACATTCGGAGTTTCCTTAAATTTAGTAAAGCTTTACGCCCCCTTTATTTATTGAGTGCTCTACCATCGGATAAAGATAAATTTAAACGCTCTACTTAAATAGATTTCGCAGAAAACCAGCTATCTCTAAGTTTGATTGGCCTTTCACCCCTAACCACAAATCATCCCAGTATTTTTCCACATACACGGGTTCGGTCCTCCAATATGCGTTACCGCCATAAATTCAACCTGTTCATGGTTAGATCACTTAGTTTCGGGTCTTATTTTAGAGACTTAACAGTAATTTAAAACTTAATTTCTTTTCGCCTACAAAAATACTAATTTTAAGCTCGCCACTAAAATAAACTCATTGATCCATTATGCAAAAGGTACGCTGTTACTTTATTAAGCGTCAACTGCTTGTCAGCATTAAATTTCAGGACTTTTCAATATTTTATTTTACTAAATACTTATTTCACCTTTCCCTCACGGTACTATATACACTATCAATCATCAAAAATTTTAGACTCGAGGATGGGACCCCGCTATTCAAACAGCACGTCACTTGTGCAATTTTACTTAAATCGTTTCGAACTTTTTCATTTTACAGGGCTACATGTTACTTAACGTATATGTTTCCTTCTTTGGCTGGTAAAATTAAATGAGTAGATTCAAAAAATGTCTTTAACCGGTTTCGTTCGCCACTACTTACGGTTTCTCGGTTGATTTATCTTTTAGCTACTTAGATGGTTCAGTTCGCTAAATTTTAAACTTTTGGTTTACCAATTAAGGAAAATAATAACTCTCAATATTTGTTAATACTCGTTATTACATATCGTTTAAAAACGTCCTTATTATAATATTTGATGTTAAGGCATCCTTTTAATGCTTTACTTTATACAACTTATTTAAATAACGTGTATCATATGTTAGAGGCAAGACTTGAACTTACAACCTTCGGGGCATGAACCCAATGAGCTAAACCATTGCTCTACTCTAACTCTCGAAAAGTTAGCTTCGGAAAAGATGGGATTCGAACCCACGGTGTAATTAACTATTACACAAAGATTTAGCAGATCTTCACTTTAAACCGCTCAGTCACTTTTCCGTTGAGAAATAACGATTAACTCCATTCTAAAGCGCCGAGGTACCAAACATAAACGAATCCTACCCCCAGTTCTATTATAAAATCGATCATAGACCAAAACCCTAAAGAATTTAACTGAGATAAAGCCATACTCCAAGGCAATAAAAACATTGTTTCAATGTCAAAAATTATAAATAAAATGGCAACCAAATAGAATTTTACGTCAAATATGTTACGAGCATCTTCGTAAGGCTCAAAACCACACTCATAAACGGACAGCTTTTCAGTTTCCGGGTTTTGTACTGACAAAAGGTATGATAATACAACTATTATCAAAGCTAAAACAATCGCTATCACTAAAAATATTAAAACGGGTGTGAATTCAAAAAATATAAAAGAACTTTTGATATTAACCGTGTTGCAGTAAATTTGCATTTTTTTAGAAACGATTTGGGAATTTAACCCAAGTTTAGAAATCGTTTAATAGTTTTAAACCTAAACGTAATTCCCTGATTATACAGTATTTATTAGGCTAAAGCTTGAAAAAGTACTCTTGAGTTCGTGTATGATTTCAGGTACTTTTATCTCCAACGGGATTTGAACCCGTGGTTTTGCCGTGAAAAGGCAATGTCTTAACCCCTGGACGATGGAGACGTTACGATTGTTTAACAAAATATTTGGCGTGCCAGATGATACAGTTAATTTGAAAATTGTCGCATAATTAAATAAGTTTGGCAGGTTTAAGCTACGCTGTCCTTCTTAAAGGTCTAAAAAAATGTGCAGCGTCGCAGTGAAATTTATTTTAAGAACATAACACGTGCTACCTGTTGATGGTACAGTATCCATTAAATATCAAAACGGAAACAGTGTTTATAAATGTGATTAAATTAAACTCGTTTAGATTAAACATTTATTAATTTTGAAATTAGGCGAAAAACTGGAGTTTTGCAAAAATATTTTG
>CESI01047675.1_pt1 | contig 36295 bp, 33 predicted proteins | sample 356301 | NCBI WGS metagenome assembly CESI01 (sample SAMEA2621423, study PRJEB7988) | marine metagenome | biome: marine biome (ENVO:00000447); feature: deep chlorophyll maximum layer (ENVO:xxxxxxxx); material: "saline water (ENVO:00002010), including plankton (ENVO:xxxxxxxx)" | depth 40 m | reverse complement strand
TGTGAAGCTATGAAGGAGGCTGGTGCTCGACGTGCTTTACCTCTTCCCGTAGGCGGAGCCTTTCATTCTCCACTAATGGAACCAGCTAAAATAAAACTGGCTGCTGCAATTGAAACAACAGACATTCAAAATCCAATTTGTCCGGTGTATCAAAATGTAGTTGCAACTGGCATTCATGATGCATCAATCATAAAAGAAAATTTAATTGCACAATTGACCGCTCCAGTTCGATGGACTCAAAGTGTGCAACAAATGCTAAATGATGGTGCAACTTCTTTTACAGAAGTTGGTCCTGGAAAGGTGCTTCAAGGTTTGGTTAAAAAAATAGATCGCTCTGCTGAGACAAATTCAGGAACAATTGTCTAATTATTTGTTTTTGTAAACCACACCATTTTTCATCACAAAGGTGATATTTTCTAAAGTTGAAATCTCATCCAATGCATTCGCATCAGAGGCTACAATATCAGCATAAAACCCAGGTTTTATTTGACCCAAATTCTCTGCCTGATCCAAAAGTTCTGCATTAACTAAAGTTGCTGACTGAAGAGCTTCACCTGCGGGCATCCCTGCCTCTACCATGTAACCAAACTCTTTTGCATTGAGACCGTGAGGAAATACCCCTGCATCAGTTCCAAAAGCGATTGGCACTCCAATTATATAGGCTTTTTTGAATGTTCCTTGAATCTTAGGACCTACTTTTAAAGCTTTGGGTACGATGATTTCTGGGTAATATCCAGGAATTTTAGCTTTTTCAGCTACCTGTTTTCCAGCTGTTATAGTTGGAACCAAATAAGCGTTTTTTTCTTTCATCAACTCCATGGTTCTTTTGGACATAAGGGTTCCATGTTCAATGGTTTTTACACCGGAAGCAACCGCTCGGTACATCCCTTCATCACCATGAGCATGCGCTGCAACTTTTATTCCATAGTCTTTTGCTGTTGTAGTAATGGCTTTTATTTCCTCTGTTGTAAACTGTGGATTTTGACCGCTTTTTGCAATACTCAAAACACCCCCTGTTGCGGTTATTTTTATCCAATCTGCACCATTTTTATATCGCTGACGTACAGCTTTTCGCGCATCTTCTACAGAGTTTACAACTCCTTCTTTTGGACCGGGATCACCTTGAAAAGCGGCTTTATTCCCATTTGTTGGATCTCCATGACCTCCAGTGGAAGAAAGAGTTTTTCCTGCTGTAAAAATACGTGGACCCGAAATTTTACCTTTTGCAATAGCATTACGAAGTGCAATATTCACTCCTGATCCACCCATATCACGAACAGTGGTAAATCCGGCCATTAGGGAACGTTTAGCATAAACCGCAGCATTATATGCAACATCTGCTTCATTTAATCGATAACGATTTAAATATGCTTGTGGATTAGATTCAGACTCTATGTGAACATGCATATCAATAAATCCCGGATAAACTGTTTTTGTTTTTAAATTGATAATCTTTATGTCATCAGAATCAACCCTTGAATACCCTTTGTTTATTGCTGTTATGAGTGTTCCTTCAACAACAATGGTTTGCTCTTTTTTCATTTTTCCAGAAGCACTGTCAAAAACTTGACCACAATGCAAATATGCTGTTTGAGCTACCAATCCATAGGTTATTAAAATAGATGCAATGCAAATGATTTTCTTCATAACGGTAATGTTTTGAATGAAGATACTATTTTTATAAAACTTTTTAGAGACATTCAAACGAATTTAGACTTTTGAAAAAAAACTAATCCACTTACTTTCCTCCGTTATTCCTGACATTTTTGTCGATGTTGTATACAAACACTTGACAGCTCCAAGAATCCATAAACTTCGTCCACACTAAGCTACTGGTCTAAAAAAAAGCAATTCATACTGATTTCCCTTTTGGTGGTTTTACCATAAAAACTTATCATTTGGGAACAGGTTCTAAAACTGTTTTGCTGGTTCATGGCTGGGAAGGTCAAGCTGGTAATTTTACGGATTTGATCGAACTTTTAATCAATGAAGGCTTCACAGTCTATGCTTTTGACGGGCCGGGGCATGGAGCAAGTACCAAAGGAAAACCCAGTTTATTTGAGTTTAATAAACTCGTTGTTCGGTTAATCAAATCTTTTAAAGTTGAACACTTAATTAGCCACTCTTTTGGAGGGGTTGCTTCTTTAATTGGTTTAGGAATGTTTCCAGAAATTACAATTAAACGCTTCGTTTTATTCACAACACCAAATAAGTTACTTGATCGAATTCAATTTGTTGCTGATACGATTGGTGTCTCAAATCGTGTAACCAAAAGACTTGTCAAAAAAATTGAATTTGAAGAGGGAATTATCGTTGGTAATATGAATGTGGTAGACTACGTTCAAAAAGCATCGGTTGAAAAGGCTTTAATTCTTCATGATATTGATGACAAAATTTTGCCTATTGAACAATCTCGACAGGTCGAAGTTGCATGGAAGGAAGCACGTTTGGAAGAAATAACAGGCACAGGGCATTACAGGATATTACGAACCAATAGTGTTATCCAAAAAGCATTAAACTTCTTGAACAGTTAGAATAAACACAAGTGTTTTTGTCATTATTCTTTATATTATTTTGTAAAGCACCTCTAACTTAACCTAAGAATTCTTTTATCTTATTGGTAATATATTCTACCTGACATAGCGTAAGTTCTGAATGCATTGGTAAAGATATCACCTCTTGAACCAGTTGATTCGTAACTGAAAAATTCACTTCATCATATCCATCGTGCGTATATGCCTTTTGAGCATGCAAAGGAACTGGATAATAAACTCCACAAGGGATTTCATTTTCATTCAGAAATTTAACTAAAGCGTCGCGATCGCAATTTAATATCCTCAAGGTGTATTGATGAAAGACATGAGAATTACAATCTGAATTACGATAAGGAGTTATGATATTGGGATGACCAGAAAGTAATCGGGTGTAGTTTATTGATGCCTCTTTTCTTCTTTCGTTGTAATAATCCAGATATTGCAATTTTATTTTTAAAACTGCTGCTTGCATAGAATCTAAGCGTGAATTTACGCCCACAACATCGTGGTAATATCGGGTGTACATTCCATGATTTACTATTCCACGAATAAAATGAGCTAAGTCGTCGTCATTTGTAAAAATTGCTCCTCCATCACCATAGGCTCCTAAATTTTTAGATGGAAAAAAAGAAGTTGCCCCAACATGACCGATGGTTCCCGTTTTAGCTTTTGTTCCATCCTTGTGAGTGTATGTAGCTCCAATTCCCTGAGCATTATCCTCGATTACATAAAGTTGGTGCTTATGAGCTAATTCCATGATTTCGTCCATTGGTGCTGATTGACCAAACAGGTGTATAGGAATAATTGCTTTGGTTTTTGGTGTTATTGCTTTCTCTATTTCGCCTATTTCAATATTGAAGGTTTTGGGATCTACATCTACCAATACTGGTGTCAGATTTAATAAGCAAATTACTTCTACTGTGGCTGCAAAAGTAAAATCTGCTGTAATTATTTCATCTCCGGGCTTTAACTTTAATCCCATCAGGGCTATTTGTAGAGCATCTGTTCCATTGGCGCAGGGAATTGCATGCTTTACGCCAAGATAATTTTCTAAATCTGTTTGAAATTCTCGTACCGCGGGTCCATTAATAAAGGAAGTTGTCTCCAAAACCTTTTGAAGCGCAGTATCGACCTCTGGTTTTATGAATTCATATTGACCTTTAAGGTCTACCATTTGAATTTTTTTCATTAAGAAAATTTAAAGTACAAATTTAAAAAAAGGATTCTTCTTTCATGTGATTCATAGATAAACTATTTTTGAATATTGAATAAGTTAGTATGTTGTATTCATTTATGGTAGAAATTCTTCTTGTTTTTCTGCAGTTTGTATCAATATTCTCAAAAAAAATTAAAGTTTTTCTGAGAACCAGAAACGGAATTCTAGAAACAGTATTGCAAAAAATTCGAGTTAATGATCGGGTTCTCTGGTTTCATTGTGCTTCTTTGGGAGAATTTGAGCAAGCAAGACCTTTAATTGAAGGTTGCAAGGAAAAATATCCCAATCACAAAATAATACTTACTTTTTTCTCTCCGTCTGGATATGATGTTCAAAAAAATTATCCTTTAGCAGATGTAATTACTTATCTTCCATTTGATCGAAAAAGAACCCTTCGGAAATTTATTGAGATTTTAAATCCAGAGGTACTTTTTCTGATCAAGTATGAATTTTGGCCAAATCTGATCCAAGAACTTTATCAAAAAGAAATTCCAATATTCTCTGTTGTTAGCATTTTTAGAAAAGAACAGGTATTCTTCAAACCTTATGGCTTTTACATGAAAAATTTATTGAAAAAAGTTCATTGTTTTTTTGTTCAAAACGTGGAGTCTCAAAATTTATTGAGATCCATTAACATAACGAATTCAAAAATAATTGGTGATACTAGAGTTGATCGAGTATTGAGTATTTTAAAACAAAACAACACTTTAAGTATTATCCAAAAATTTAAAGGTAATAGTCCTTGTTTTGTTGTTGGGAGCAGTTGGCCTGAAGATATTGCTTTGATATCTGATACCCTCGAGCAAGAACCTGAAATCAAAACAATAATAGCTCCCCACCTTGTCGATGAAAAATCGCTCAAAGAATTTGAAAACTCTTTTGAGCAGCCCTCAATTCGCTTGAGTAATTTAAATGAAATGGAACAAACTAATGCCAATATTTTATTGATTGATTGTATTGGCGTTTTGACAAAAATTTACAGTTATGCCGATTTAGCCTATATAGGAGGGGGAATGGGTACCAATGGACTTCATAACACCCTAGAACCTGCTGTTTTTGGAATTCCAATCATCATTGGTAAAAACTACAAGCGATATCAAGAAGCCCTTGACCTTGTTAGCTTAGGTGGAGTTGTTAGCGTTAAATCTAATTTAGAATTCAATAAAATATTCAAAAATATACTTTTTGGTACAAATCTTGCAAAAGAAATGGGAAAGCGAAACATCAAGTACATCAATAAATATGCAGGTGCAACTGATGTTTTTTTTGAAGAATTAAATCATTTATTAAATATCTAAATAATTCCTCCATTATCATTAATTTTGCATTCTTATTAGGTTTTTTATGAAAAAAGTAATTTTACTTTCATGCATCATTTTTTTTCCAATAAATTCATTTGGACAAGAAAAAACACAACCCAATATTATTCTTATGATTGGGGATGGCATGGGATTAACTCAGATAACGGCGGGTATGTATTCCAATGGAAATAAAACTGCCCTTGAAGATTTTACTTTCATTGGGTTATCGAAAACACATTCACACAACTCTTTGGTAACCGACTCAGCTGCATCTGGGACTGCCATGGCAAGTGGAGTAAAAACGATGAATGGTGTGATTGGAATCAACATCAAAAATCAAAAGGTCAAGTCAATTTTAGAAATCTCCAAAGAAAAAGGGTATCAGACAGGATTAATAGCAACATCCAGTATCGTCCACGCAACTCCAGCTTCTTTTTATGCTAATGTACTATCTCGAAAAGAATACCAGAAAATTGCATTTCAAATGAGCGAAAGTGATCTTGATTATTTTATTGGAGGAGGACAAAAACACTTTACAAAAAGAAACGATAAAAGAAATTTATTACAAGAAATGGAAGATTTCGATATCGTTTCTTCATTATCCAGATTCAATAAATCACAAGCTCCTAAAGTTGGACTTTTTACCAACAGGGATGAACCAACTCGAATTTCAGATGGAATTAGAATACCTTTGAAAGATGCTGTAAGTAGTGTTTTGAATCAATTAGATAAGGACAGGAAACCTTTCTTCATGATGGTAGAGGGCTCTCAAATTGATTGGGGAGGACATGCAAATGATATGAGTTATGTAATCTCAGAATTCAATGACTTTAATGATGCTATTCAAACTGTTTTGGATTTTACCAAAGATCACCCCAATACACTCGTAATTGTTACAGCCGACCATGAAACAGGTGGCTTTTCAATTCCTAAAGGAAAAATAAAAAATTTCCGAGTAGAAGGTGCATTCTCCACTATAGGTCATACTGCAACAATGGTTCCCGTTTTCACTAAGGGACCATCTGCTGAAATATTTTCAGGAATTTATGACAACACATCAATATTTAAGAAGATGCTCAAGGTTGTTAATCAATAACCTTATTTAGTTCTCATTTTATCAATCACATTCTCTTTAAAACTACTGTCACTCTCAATTATGTCAAAGAATGAAGATATGTAATCAACTACTTCTTGATGCTCTCTTGGGCTATCAAAATCAGCTTTAAAACTGTTAATGATTGCAAAAAACTTAACTTTGTTATTTAAAAATTGATCACGTATACTGAACATTAATGACTCATCTCTTTTAAAACCTCTGTAAGCTCTTTGTTGAATATCTTCTAATCCTAAAACTTGATTAGCTACAGCATAGCTAGGATCTACTATACCAGACATATCAAAATCATAGGGTAAAGGAATGATGTTTTTATCTGAGTAAAGCAATTTACCGTTGTGTTGATATGCAACAGAAAAATCTGTATTACCAATCATATATTGGAAAAAAGTATTTTGAACAGATGCCTCTGCACTCATTGCTAATGGATGTATAAAACGTTCAAAAACTTTTCCGCCGAAACGCTTTGCCACATTCTTATCGTCCTCAATTAAAAAACCATTAAGCACAAATTTCTTTGTTTTCTTTTTTCTGATTTCATCAAAATCTATTGCTACTCTTCTTGTCTTGAAGTGATATGGAGATATAATTTCAAAAAGCTTATAGGCAACATATTCTTTAAGAATATTATCATTTTTATTATCCTCGAGCAAACAAGGGATCACTAGTTTTAATTTTTTATTCCCTTTAAAAATTGTGCCTTTAGCATCCGATTTTTTGATTTTCATCTTGATCGGAGGAAAATAACAAGTAGATCTTCTGAAATTTCCCCGGGCTCTGAGCCCGACATTTATCTCACTCCATGAGCCATCAGCTATTTGATATTTCATGTTAGTGTCAAAATAAATACTATCGCTCTTACTTTTCTTCAAAACTTTATTTGAAAAACTAATTTGAATTGGAATTATGTCTTCTGATTGAAAAAGTACGGTTGTTTCTTCTTGAGCAAATAAAAACGTAGATGAATATAAAAGTATTAATAATGTCTTTAGTGTTTGCATAACATGTATTTAGTTAATAAATTTATCAAATATAAACTTTTATAAACAAAAAAGATGAATCAATATTTTTCCATAATAAATAGAAGGACGCTTATAACACTAATAATCTCTTTATTAGTACCCTATATCGCATACCTTTTTGAAATTAATTACAATATTGATCTTACCCTAATAAGTATTGCGATCATATTCCCACTTGTTTTTGCAATAAGAGGAGCTTTTAGAAGAAGAGAAAAAGCTTTGGAACATCTAAGTAGATTCAGGGGGGCACTAAAAATAATTCAATATTCTTTTTCTTCTAACACAAAAATTCCTAAGGATAAAAAAAATGAAATTGACAGTATTTTAATTGAAATCAGTGATAAGCTTTTAAATTATTTAAAAAATAATTCGGTTAACATTCAGTCTGTTGACCAGTCAATGAATAAGGTTGAAGAATTTATAAATAGAAATGATGAAATGATCTCAGGTGGCTTTCGCCTTAAAATTTTTGGATTCATGAGATCACTTCACGAAGGTTTAGAAAACTTAGAAGCCATTCATACGCACAGAACACCTATCAGTTTGAAGGCTTATTGCCTGATCTTCATTTATATTTTCCCGTTAATCTACACTCCAACAATAATTGATAAAATAGGATTAGATGGAAATCATTATATCACTTATTTCGTAGTCATAATAAGTGAATTTATTTTAATTTCTTTATACAACATACAAGATCAAATGGAATATCCCTTTGATAATGATGGACTTGACGATATTAAACTTGACAATTTTAAAATCAATCGCTAGTAGCTTTCCAAGTCAAATAAATACCCATTAATAAAAAAACATCCTGTAGAAGAAGGCTTTTTTGTGCGGGTGAAGGGACTCGAACCCCCAAGCCGTGAAGCACTAGATCCTAAGTCTAGCGTGTCTACCAATTTCACCACACCCGCAGTAAAATTTAATTGCGCAAATATAATCAAGTTTTTATGAAAAAAGTTTTTTTCTCTGATAAAAACTCAAATCTTTGCAAGAATTAAAACAAACTAAAACTGAAGCAAATGGTTGTAATACAATCCGAAGATAAACGTCATTTTATTGATGAATTAATTGATCTACTCAAAATACCTACCATAAGTGCAGATTCAAAATACAATGATGAAGTTAAAAAAGGAGCTGCTTGGGTAAAAAATGCACTCCATAAAGCAGGTTGTACTAATACAGAAATATTTGAAACAAAAGGACACCCCATTGTGTATGGTGACCGAATTATTGACAAAGAACTAGCTACAGTTTTGGTTTATGGGCACTACGATGTTCAACCACCAGATCCAATTGAGCTCTGGGATAGCCCTCCTTTTGAACCTGTCATAAAAACAACAAAACTTCATCAAGAAGGTGCAATTTTTGCAAGAGGTGCTTGTGATGACAAAGGTCAAATCTACATGCATATCAAAGCATTGGAGTTAATGGTCAATCAAGATAAACTTCCCTGTAATGTGAAATTTATGATTGAAGGAGAAGAAGAAGTAGGGAGTGATCATTTGGAGCTTTTCATCAGAAATAATAAAGAAAAACTAAAAAATGATGTCATCCTTATCTCCGATACTGGAATGATAAGTAATACCCAACCCTCTATTACAACTGGATTAAGAGGGCTAAGTTACATGGAGGTTATTGTCACAGGTCCAAATCGTGACTTGCACTCCGGATTATACGGTGGCGCGGTAGCAAATCCAATTAATATTTTATCAAAAATGATTGCACAGCTTCATGATGAAAATTACCGTATTACCATTCCGGGTTTTTATGACGGAATAGAAGAAATAAGCAACCAAGAGCGGCTTCAAATGGCAAAAGCCCCGTTCGATTTAGAAGATTATAAAGATAAGCTTAACATTCAGGAAGTATCTGGAGAGAAAGGTTTCTCTACAACTGAACGCAATTCGATTCGACCAACCTTGGATGTTAACGGAATCTGGGGGGGGTATACCGGTGAAGGGGCAAAAACTGTTATTGCGAGTAAAGCCCATGCTAAAATATCAATGCGTTTAGTTCCGGGACAAGACTGGGAAGTAATTAGTGATTTATTTAAAAAACATTTTGAGACTATTGCTCCAAAAAGTGTCCAAGTGGAAATCATTAAACATCATGGAGGGCAAGCCTACGTCACACCCACAGACAATATTGGTTACCAAGCGGCACATAAAGCATACACTGAAACATTTACTGTGGAGCCCATTCCTCATAAAGGTGGAGGAAGTATTCCAATAGTTCCATTGTTTGAAGATGTTCTGGGAACTAAAAGTGTCTTGATGGGGTTTGGTCTCGATAGTGATGCTATCCATTCCCCAAATGAACATTTTGGATTGTTCAACTTTTTTAAAGGAATTGAAACCATTCCATTATTCTACAAACATTATGCTGCTTTATTCAAAAAAAAGAAAAACTAGTTATTAAGTATAAATAAATCTGAAGCTATCCCATCCACCAAAAATTTAGCTTTTCGACTAACTTTTAGAACATTACCATCCCAATACAACATTTGTGTAGTGATATGATTTTGAGCCTCTTTTTCTAGCAGTTCTTTGTAACTAGGGCCAAATTTATCTTCAATATGACTTAAGGAAACTCCTTTTTTTGTTCTTAAACCAGTCATAAGATACTCGTTGTATTTATCAATTTCATTGAGAACCTCCCGCTCGATAAAGGGTTTGCTAATCGAAATACCTTTGATGTATTTAGCATTATTCGAAATATTCCAACTCCTAGTAATACCATCGAAACTATGCGCTGATGGTCCGATTCCCAAATAAGACTTGCCACTCCAGTAAGCACTATTATTTACAGATTGAAAACTTGGTTTTCCAAAACTAGAAAGCTCATAATGTTCATAACCTTCTTTCTCTAAGCGATCAATCAAAAAATTAAATTGTGTTAAAACCACTTCTTCATCCAAAACCTCAACTTGCTTCTTTTTTACTTTATGGCTCAAAACAGTTTTCGGTTCAATAGTTAATGCATAACTTGAAATGTGATTGGGATCAAAGCTTAGCGCAAGTTCAATATTTTTTTTCCATTTTTCAAGATTACTCAAAGGCATTCCATAAATAAGATCCAAAGAAAAATTATCAAAAAGCTCTTTTACTTTATTTAACAGCAAAAAGGCCTCTTGAGCATTATGTGCTCGATTCATTAACTTCAATTCATCATCAAAAAAAGATTGAACTCCAATACTCAATCTATTGATTCCAACCTCCTTCAACTCTTTTAGATAGTTAGGTCGATCGTCTTCTGGATTCATTTCCAAGGTGATTTCCGATTCTGAATCTAGATCAAAATTAGTTTTGACAGCATCAATCATCATTTTAATTTCAATAGCGGATAATAATGATGGTGTTCCCCCTCCAAAATAAATACTACTTATCAGCTCTGCTTTGGAAAGTTCAGTTTTTCTCAATTCCAACTCACTCAACATCGTTTTTACCAAAAGAGTTTTATTCTTTAGAGATGTTGAAAAATGAAAGTTACAATAATGACAAGCTTGATTGCAAAAAGGAACATGGAAGTATACCGAAGCCATAAATATATTAGCTCTTTATTTTTCCCTGATTCTGTGAAACAAAAGCATTCCAACCCGTATACTTTTTCCCTTTTGATTTTGCTCCTCCATTAAAGAAGTGACATACGGCTGCAGCCAAAGCATCTGTTGAATCGAGATTCTTAGGCATGGTATTAAATCCCAATAAACTTTGGAGCATTTTGGCTACTTGTTCTTTAGATGCATTACCGTTTCCTGTAATTGCCATTTTTATTTTTTTTGGAGAATACTCAATCACTGGAATTTCACGAGATAAACCTGCTGCCATGGCTACTCCTTGTGCTCTTCCAAGTTTAAGCATTGATTGTACGTTTTTACCAAAAAAAGGAGCTTCTAGTGCAATTTCATCTGGAAGATAGGTGTCGATCAATTCTAGGGTACGATTAAAAATATGCTTTAATTTTAAATAGTGATTATCATATTTTGATAAAATCAGTTCATTGAGTTGCATAAATTGCATCTCTCCCTTCACTATTTTTATTAGCCCAAAACCCATAATTGTTGTTCCTGGATCAATACCTAAAATTATTTTTTCATGCATTAGCTTTGTGGTGAGGCAATGATTCTAACTGGGAGTTTAAATGATGTTTTGACTTTAATTCCCACATTAGTTTTAATTGCTGGAAGTGCTTGCGGTAAACCCGAAACAGCCTCTTCTATGGAAGAATATAGGGTTTCAATTTGACTAAGAACATCCGTTTCATCTTCAACTTCAAGCAAAGAAAAATACCCTTCTGTATCAACTTCAAGATTGAGAATCACTTCCTCGTCCAACTGGCTAGAGGCAGTAAAATTGTACTGATAAAGTATATCTGAAATTGTTTGAGATACAATGTTTTTAAAACAATCCATCTGATCTTGTGAGTCTAGGCCATCACATTTAGGGAAAGAGGGCGGTTGATCTTTATCATTCCAGTTGGACTGTTCCTTTATTTGTTTGGGATTTATTGTTGTAGTATTAAAATATTCGCAACTTTGAATTACTAAAAATAAAACTATTAAAAAAGATATTCTGATTAAAAAATTCATTTGACATGATTTAAAAATTCAACATTAAACAACTTTGATTTGAAAAATAATTTAAAATTACTACTTTTTACCCTAGTTTTCAAAAATGACGAACAAACGTTTAACAAAACAATTTTATATCATAGTGGATATTTTCTTATTTACACTCTCTTCAGCCCTAATTTTACTCGGAATTGCAGGAAGTTTTTTGCCTGTATTACCCGGTCCATTGACCAGCTGGTTGGGTTTACTTCTCATTCATCAGCACTCTGGTGTTCCCACCAATAATTCTTTTTTATGGATTACCTTTGGAGTAGCTTTAACTTTCTTTTTGTTAGACTTCATAATCCCTGCATTAGGAACTAAAAAGTTTGGAGGCTCAAAGTTTGGAGTTTATGGAGCATCCATAGGTCTGGTGATTGGTTTACTTTTTTTAGGTCCATTGGGAATTATCGCAGGCCCTTTTTTTGGAGCTTACACTGGAGAGCTTCTGCAAGATAGTAATCGGAAAAAAGCCTTTAAAGCAGCTCTAGGGGCTCTTGTAGGATTTCTTGGAGGTGCGTTTTTAAAATTCTCCATTGCGCTAATATACCTGTATTTTTTTAGTGCTATTATTTGGAATTATTTACTCTAGAAAAATGAAGAACCCCTTTTTATATATCTTCAATCAAACCACAACACTATATTTATTTATGAAATTATAATGGGTTATGACATGTAATTAAAGGTGTGCCAATAATTATTGTGTTTTTACAAAAAAGGGAGTTTCCTTCTTTCTAAATATTTTCTTTTTTTTTGGTTATTTGACCAATAATACTTGCACTAGCTTTTACTGGATTGTATGTCATCCAACCTGTTTTCCTTGATCCAAAATTATTAATTATAATATATTCTGGAGCATCAGTAATTAAAGATGCTTTTTTGTATGGTAATCTAAATTCATAAAATTTACTTAATAGTTTTTGAACTCCATACAAATGATTCTTTAAAAATGAACGAGATTCTGTAGCTAAATTTTCTTATAAATCATGAATTCCCATTAAAAAGTGTCTTTAATTTTTAAGTAATGTAACAAGTAAATCCTTTTTTAAAGTTTGGAAGCTGAACTACTGAATTTCCTTTCTTTTTCTTTTAATAGCTTGCCGAAAAACTTATTACTTCTTCATGAAAAAAATCTTGTTCGTCTGCATAAACCATACATTATGATGATTATTTGGGATTTCGAACTGATTTACACCTTTTTTAATATTGACATAGATTACAGATAACTCTCTGATTCAAGGTTTTTTTATTGGTCTTTTTGACTGCAACATAGATATTTTGAAGTTTGAGTTTCAGGAAAAGATTTGACTTAATTTTTTAAAAACAATCGATCTTTAGAGATAACATTTTTTGAATAGAAAGGGACCCATCCTAAAGAAATAGTATCTTGAGAATTTATATTTATAATCGGTAAGCATAAAATTAATTTTCATTTTTATTAAATTAAATTTAGTTCAGGTTCCCTTATCTATAAATTACTCCTCAAAATTGATTGATTTGAGATAAATCAGCTTAACGATTGTAATTTCTGGTCGCGATTATACTGTAAGTTTTGGTGAAATAAAGTAATAATAATGATTTGCTGGGTCAAATTGTTTTACACCTAATTTTTATGCAACTAGGCATAAATTGTGTAATTTTACATCAATATGATGAAATTATTTATTCTAACTTTTGTCCTGCTCTCTTTGGCTTTCGCTGGTATTGCCATAAAAATATTAGTTAAGAAAAACGGAAAGTTTGCGGGTACTTGCGCCAGTCAAAGTCCGTTTCTAAATAAGTCAAATCAACCTTGTGGATTTTGTGGAAAACTCCCAGAAGAACAAGAATGTAAAAATTCAGATTTTGCCAAACAATAGGCATCATAATTTTTTTTGTACCTTAGTTTTAAGATGAAACCTAAAGCTGTTAACGAGGCGATCAACTTAGCGAAAACTAATAATCAAAAAGCTTTTGGATATCTTTTTGAATCCTTTTGGGATTATCTTTACGGTTATCTTTTAAAAAAAATTGGAAACGAAGATCAAGCAGAAGACATTGCGGTTAGAACTTTTGCTAAAGCATTTGATAAAATACACACTTTCAATCCAAGTTTTAAATTTGAAACATGGTTAACAACAATTTCTAAGAATATTCAAATAGACCAACACAGAAAAGAAAATTCGAAAAAGAAAATTGACTCTACCACCTATGATGAAAGGACAGTGACTAAAGTTCAAGATGGAAATCCTACTCCCGAAGACCTCCTGATAATAACTCAAAATTTATCTGATTTACTTCAAAAAATCAAAACTCTAAAAAGGGAATACAAAATAATAATCCGACTAAGATATTTCGAAGAACTTTCTTACAAGGAAATAAGTGAGCGTTTAAAACTTCCTTTAAACACAGTAAAGGTTACACTCCTTAGAGCCAAAAAAATATTGGCGCAAGAAATAACTAAAAATGAGGGGTAAATTACAAAAACTAGGACCAGGACTTCTATTTGCTGGGGCTGCTATTGGGGTTTCGCATTTAGTTCAGTCTACAAGAGCTGGAGCCGATTTTGGATGGGGGCTATTATGGGCAATTGTTCTTGTAAATTTATTTAAATACCCATTCTTTCAATATGGCCCACGATTTTCTATTGCAACAAACAAAAGCTTACTTGATGGATATTTAGACCTTGGGAGAGCGTATTTGAATATTTATTTTATTCTAAACACAGCAACTATGTTTACGATTCAAACAGCAGTTACAATAGTTACTGCAGGCTTAGCTTCACAGATATTTGGAGTTTCTGATAACTTGGTAAACTGGTCAATTGGTATTATTTTAATTTGTACTCTAATTTTATGGATAGGTAAATACGCTTCTCTTGATCGAATTGTAAAATGGATTATTTTAACATTAACTGCAACAACATTTATCGCAACAGGAATCGCTTATGTGAAAAATTCATCCCAACTCTCTTTGGTTCAAATTTTCCCAGACGAATCAAATTTTTTATTTTTGATTGCTTTTATGGGTTGGATGCCTGCTCCCATGGACATTTCAATTTGGCATTCACTCTGGAGCATTGAAAAAAACAATGAAACTCAAACTGAAGTTAAGATGAGTGAAAGTCTATTTGATTTTAACGTAGGCTATTGGGTAACTCTAATTTTAGGGATTTGCTTTATGGGTTTAGGCGCATTTGTAATGTTTGGAAGTGGAGCGGAGTTTTCTGATCAAGGTGGAGTTTTTGCTTCTCAACTTATAAATATATACACCACTACCTTGGGTGATGAAGTTTATTGGATCATAGCTGCTGCAGCATTAACAACGATGTTTAGTACAACAATCACCACCTTAGATGCATCGCCTCGAGCAATGAGTAAAACCTTAGAGCTACTTTATCCTAATCGAAAAAAAAATGATTACAAAATATGGCTGCTTATTCTAGCTGGAGGAACCATTTGTATTTTCATATTTCTTCTTTCAGAAATGGGACTTTTAATTCAAATTGCAACAGTTCTATCATTTATGACAGCTCCTTTTTATGCATTCTTAAATTACAGATTGGTGCTTAGTGATCAAATGCCTGATGCTGCAAAACCTTCAAAGGGGCTGAGGATCCTCAGTGTATTAGGGCTTCTTTTTTTAAGTAGTTTTGCTTTGGTGTATCTCTTGATGCTCTAAAGAGAAGTTTGTATATTTACATCAGATAAAAACAATCTATGCAGACGGAAATCAAAATAAAAAAAGCATCTGGAAAACCTAAGTGGCTTCGTGTAAAACTTCCTACTGGGAAAAAGTACGCTGAACTTAGAGGCTTAGTTGATAAATATAAACTCAATACCATTTGCACCTCAGGGAGTTGTCCGAATATGGGTGAATGCTGGGGAGAGGGAACCGCTACTTTTATGATATTAGGAAACATCTGTACACGTTCTTGTGGGTTCTGCGGCGTTAAAACAGGTAGACCCGAAACAGTTGATTGGAATGAACCTGAGAAAGTTGCTCGTTCCATTAAATTAATGAACATAAAACATGCAGTAATTACATCGGTGGATCGGGATGATTTAAAAGATGGAGGTTCGATCATTTGGGGAGAAACCATAAATGCAATCCGAAGAATGAACCCAAACACCACTCTCGAAACTTTGATACCAGATTTCAAAGGAAATTTAAGAAATTTAGACAGAATTGTTGAAGTTCACCCTGAAGTTGTTTCTCATAATGTAGAAACTGTAAGACGCCTTACTCGTGAGGTTCGAATTCAAGCTAAATACGATCAAAGTCTCGAAGTTCTTTTGTATCTAAAACAAAAAGGAGTAAGAAGAACAAAATCTGGAATAATGCTGGGTTTAGGAGAAACAGAAGAAGAGGTTGTTGAAACCCTTCTTGATCTGAGAAAAGCCGAAGTTGATGTTGTTACAATTGGTCAATACTTGCAACCGACAAAAAAACATTTAGGTGTAAAACAATTCATATCACCTGAACAGTTTGAGCATTACGAAGCAATCGGAAAAGATTTTGGATTTAGGCATGTTGAGAGTGGACCTCTAGTTCGCTCATCATACAAAGCACACAAGCACATTGATTAATTTACTTTATTTCAACTGTAGTTTTCAGAAGTTTATCAAAAGTTTCTTTGTCCTCATCAAACAATTCCATTTCTATTTGCAAATAGAATAAAACATCAGATAACAAAATTGGATTTAACCGAACAAAATCTTTTTCAGTTGTTAAAATCATTCGATTACTCAATTTATTATTGATTCTTTTTGCATCTCTTTCTGTAAAATTGTGATGATCAGAAAACTTAAGATGCTCAAATTTACACCCAATTGCTTCTAAGAAATTCTTTAGAGGTGTTGGATCAGAAATTCCAGTTACCAATAAAAAAGGCAATTTTACCAAATTTGAAACTGGAAGTGATCGATTGATACTTTTGATGTGATCAGAATATTTAATTTGAGCAAAAAATAAATATTGAGTTTTTAAAAGCCCAAGTTTTTGGATTATTTTCTTTCTTTCTTCAACACTCATATTCTTTGAACATTTAGTTATAATAACAACATCAGCCCTTTTTTTACCTGAACTCAATTCTCTTAAATTACCCATAGGAAGATGAAGGTCATCGACAAAAAGATGCTTGTAAGAAGTTAACAAAATCATGAGACGTGGATTTACCCAGCGATGCTGAAAACAATCATCCCAAACAAAAATATCGTCTTTTTTTGAATCCTTCAAAAGCTGACCCATCCCTACCCTTCTTTTCTCTGCCACTGCTACTCTTGCCTCTGGATGTTTTAAACTCAACATCAAGGGCTCATCACCCACATCTTCTGACGTTGATTTACCTGAAACTTCCACAAAACCTTTAGAAGTCCTTCCATAACCTCTACTCAAAATTGTTATTGAATGATTTTGCTTCAAAATAGAAACAACATAATCTACACAAACAGATTTTCCTGTACCTCCAACAGATAAGTTTCCTATTCCTAGGGTAGGATTTTCGTAACCAACAGATCTAAAAATTTTTACATCAAATAAAAAATTACGAAATGAGGTTAGCATACTGTAAAGTACCGCAAAAGGAAAAAGAAAGAGGCGAAAGAAGGTCATGCGCACGAATATATTATATTTGTAAAGATAACATTTCGTAGTTTAAGCAATCAATCTACAGGAAAAAAACATGAAGTTGTACAAATGAAAATAAATGAAATCACCAAAATCCTTGAATCATGGGCACCCTTGACCTATGCTGAAGATTTTGACAATGTAGGCTTGTTGGTAGGAGATTTAAATTCGGAATGCAGTAAGGCTCTAGTTACACTAGATACAACTGAAGAGATAGTAGAAGAAGCTATTCGAGTAGGTTGTGAACTAATTATAAGCTTTCATCCCATCATATTTGCGGGTTTAAAAAAATTGACAGGAAAAACCTATGTCGAACGAGCAGTGATCAAGGCCATAAAAAATGATATTGCAATTTATTCCATTCACACAGCATTGGACAATCATAAAAATGGAGTTAGTCACGAAATGGGTATCCAATTGGGTTTAAAAAAACAACGAATTTTAATTCCAAAAAACAATACCTTAAGAAAGCTCACTACTTATGTGCCCTCTGATTCTGTTTCAAATGTATTAGAAGTACTTCACACGGCAGGGGCCGGGGCAATGGGCAACTACTATGGCTGTAGTTTTTCAACCAAAGGAATTGGAGCGTTCACAGGAAATGACTTCAGCAATCCAAATACGGGTAAAACTGGAAAACCTGAAAGAAGCGAAGAACAACAACTTCATCTAACCTTTGATCAAAATAAAGAGATGGACATCATCAAAGCCTTAAAAAAAGTCCATCCCTATGAAGAAGCAGCCTATGATATCTGCGAACTATCAAATATTAATCAAGACATTGGGATGGGTAGCATTGGAGAACTCGAAAAATCAATGGATGAAATAACTTTTTTTGAGTATGTGAAAAAACACCTCAATACTCCCCACATAAGACATTCAAATTATCTAGGACAAAAAATTAAAAAAGTGGCTCTTCTGGGAGGGTCAGGGAGCTTTGCAGTCAATACAGCTATAAGCAAAGGAGCAGATGTATTGATAACTGCAGACCTTAAGTATCACAATTTTTTTGAGGCGGAAAATAAAATTATTTTAATGGATATTGGTCATTATGAAACTGAACAATACACAAAAAAATTAATAGCAACCTATCTTACAAAAAAAATCCCTAATTTTGCGTGCATTTTATCGAAACAATCAACCAATCCAGTTAATTACTCCTAGTATGGCAAAGAAAACCGAAATCTCAGTAGAGGAAAAGCTTAGAGCACTTTTTGACCTTCAAATCATTGACTCGCGAATAGATGAAATTCGCAATGTACGGGGAGAACTTCCACTTGAAGTGGAAGACTTAGAAAACGAGATAAATGGAATGGATGAAAAATTAAAAAAACTCACAGCAGAACTCAGCGACTTTGATCTTGGAATTAAAGAAAATAAAAATATCATTGAAAGTGCAAATGGTCTCATTGTAAAATATGCTGAAAAACTTAAAAATGTTCGCAACAATAGAGAATACAACTCCATTGTTAAAGAAGAAGAATACCAGCAACTCGAAATTCAGTTAGCCGAAAAGAAAATAAGAGAACTTAAAGCCCAAATTGAACAAAAGAAAGAAACTATTGAGCTACTGAACGAAAGGCTAACGGATAAGAAAGATCATTTGAGTGCCAAAAAAAATGAACTTGGTGAAATAATGCAAGAAACAGAAAAAGAAGAAGCTCTTTTGATTTCTCAATCTAAAACTTTTGAGCAGAAAATTGATGACCGACTCATAGTTGCCTACAAAAGAATTCGAAGAAGTGTCAAAAATGGATTGGCGATTGTTCCTATTGAAAGAGGTGCTTCTGGCGGATCACATTTTACAATTCCACCACAAATACAAATGGAAATTGCCTCTCGTCAAAAAGTCATTACGGACGAATACAGCGGTAGAATTCTTGTGGACGCCGAACTAGCAAAGGAAGAACATGAAAAAATAAATAAAATGATTAAAAGTCTTTAAGAGTTTGACTTTCATCTATAAAAAAGTTTCTAATAAGCAGCTTTTTTATGGAAACTAATTTGAAAAAATAAACAATTCTTCTATAGTTATTTTAAACAACTTTGCAATTTTAAAAGCAGTAGGTAAACTCGGATCGAATTTTTCTTTTTCAATCGCATTGATCGCTTGCCTGGAAACCCCAACTAAATCTGCCAAATCTTCTTGAATTAATTCTTGACTTTTTCTTAATTCTTTAAATTTATTTTTCATTTAAATCTTCTCAAATTGGTTATCAACGAGATGATGTAGGTCAATGAAATAAAAATAATCAACAAATGAATTTTTGGTTCTAAATCAATAAATCCTAAGTCATGTGTTTTTTCAAACAAAACTCCAAAGATCAGTCATATTCCTGGGGTAAAAGCCATAGATTACATTTGAATCTTTCTCTGAAATTCATCATAAAGATAAAACAAACTTTTGTTTGAAATTAGCATTGTTATCCCAATAACCAGATTTATTAAGATTCCGATCATTATTACCCTAGCACTATCCCATAACATATCTGGTCCAATGGAAACAATAAATAGCGTAATAAGCCATGTTGATGTCCATAAAGCTAGACTCCTTGTACTTTTCTATATTAATTCTTTCTTATTCGTTGCATTCATATTGATGTGTATCTGTAAGGTTTAATTTACTTTTTTGTGAAACATCTTATCATATTTCATGTGATCGATCTAAACTTGCACTAATTGAAGATTACATATGTGTAATAAATTAACAGATTCCAAGTAAACCAACTTGGAGGAATTGAACTATTGTTCGGAGAATAGAAGTATTGAAAGTGAAAGAGCTAAAAAGTCAGAAACTTTGAAACTTAATAGTAACCGTAATAATATCTTTCTCGCTTTTGTAAATTCATTCCAAAAAAACTTGAAAAAGTAAGTTTTTGTGTCGTGAGATTCCAAGCTTTACTTCAAGTAAAAACTTTAGATAGTTATGAAAATTTATCAGTAAGGGTGATTGAGGGTACACAAATAAAAAATGGTTTAGAAGATTTTCTGGAGGTGATAATGTTTATAACTGGGAAGAACTTGAAGAAACTATCGAAATATGATATAATTGAAAGTGACTTTAGAAAATTTTAGTCTATTATAATTTCAAAAATACTTAAATTATAAATTAATTTATCTGCCAAAAAACTTTTTTTGATAGAAGTATAATTTTAAAATCTTATAATAAAAAACCCACTTTGTAAGTGAGTTGAAATTGTGGGCGCTAAGGGATTCGAACCCCTGACCCCTTGGGTGTAAACCAAGTGCTCTGAACCAACTGAGCTAAGCGCCCTAACGGGCTGCAAATATAGAATAGTTTATTTTGTTTACAAAGAGTTTTTTTAAAGAATTTCAGCAACTACAAAAGTGCTTCCGCCAATATAAATAAAATCTATTTTTTCGGCATTCTTACAAGCTGATTCATAGGCATGAACAACCGTGCTATAAATATTTGATTTCAATTTATGTTTTTTAGCTAAAGCATCTAAAACAGAAAGATCCTCTGCTCGATTTACGTTAGGAGCACAAAAGTAATAGAACGCATATTTGGGTAACATACTTAGGATGGCTTCCAAATTCTTGTCTTTTACAAAACCTAAAACAAAGTGGTAATTTTGATAGTTGGATGCTCCGATTTGTTCTAGTACATATCGAAAACCTTCCGCGTTATGAGTTACGTCAGCCACAATCTTAGGCTCATTATTTAATACCTGCCAACGACCCAATAAGCCAGTGTTTTGAATTACATTTAGAAATCCTTTAATAATACTATCCTTGTCAATTCTATCAAATGGGGACGCCTCTAGTGCAGTAACTGCTGTTTGGATATTCTTCTTTTGGTAGAGACCTCTTAAATCTGTATTGAAAGTTGATTTGAAATTCTGATCTGCCCAAATAATAGGAGCTTTAAGATTTTCAGCCACTTCATCAAAAACAGCAGTTGTTTCTGCTTGGGTTTCTCCAATGACAACTGGAGTATTTGATTTTATTATCCCTGCTTTTTCTCTGGCTATTTCGCCAAGTTTAGTACCTAAAAATTGAGTGTGATCCAAACCAATATTGGTAATAACCGAAAGTACTGGGCTAATAATATTGGTGGCATCCAACCTTCCACCTAATCCAACTTCAACAACAGCAACTTTTATTTGGTGTTTTTTGAAGTAACTAAAAGCCATACCCACAGTAAGTTCAAAAAAAGACAGCCTAGCTTCTAAAAAATAGGTTCGATGCTCTTGAACAAAATCAACAACATATTTTGAATCCATCTCGATACCGTTAATTCGAATGCGCTCGGTAAAATCTTTTAAATGTGGGGAGGTGTACAAGCCCACTTTATAGCCCGCCTCCATCAAAACAGAAGTAATCATATGTGAAGTAGATCCTTTTCCGTTGGTACCTGCAACATGAATGGATGAAAATGCTTCATGAGGATTTTCTAAATAACTCATAAAAGCTAGCATTTTTTTTAAATCAGGCTTGTAAGCTATAGAGCCTTGTTTTTGGTAATATGGCAATTGTTCATAAAGCCATGAACGGACTTCCTCGTATGTTTTCAAACTATTCTCCCAATTTAAACTTGACAACTACAAAACCTACTTGCCTTTTAGGAGCGTTAGGGTCGGGGAACCATCTATGAAGAAGGGCTGTACTTTTTGCTGGACCTAACAAGCACGGATCGGAATTTGTAGTTCCTTTAACTCCTGGTTCAGCTTCAACAACCGTCCCTAAATTATCTACTATTATTCTTACGACAACTGTACCATCCTGATTACATTCCTGTGTAACAGAACCTTGATTTTGTAGGCTTCTTCCTTTTAGTCCAAAACCAATTCCTTTTCCACCTAAACCAGCTTTACCGTAGTAACTGCTGGCATAAGGATTGCCATCAACCTTTCCATTGTCTCCAAAAACTTCATCGTTCCCCTCTCCTTGTGAATTTTTTCCCGTTTTCTTTTTTGGGTTTAATAAATTTGAAAGCACTTGTTTGGTTGATTTCGAAACGATAGGTTTGGGAGTTTCTTGCTTTTTAACCTCCTTTTTTATTTTTTCATCGGGAGTTTTTATTTTTTCATTTATTGGATTGGGCTTTGTTTTATTTGCTTTCTTAACAACAGGTATTGAGGCTTCTTTTTGAGTTACTACTTTGAAAGTCTCGGATTTTGTTGCTTCTGGAGAATTTTTAGGAGTAACGGTTTTTGGCTGAATGCCTTGTTTCTGAATCTGTTTTGGCGAGAGTTTCGGTTGAACCGTTCCTTTACCTTGATTTGAGGTGCCAAAATTTACCTCCATACCATAAGAAATCGGCGGATCAAAATAAGATAAACCAACCCATGAAAACAAGAGTAACAGCAATAAGGTAATCAAACTCGTAAGAAACGCTGACTTCTTTTTATGTGGAGTGTTCAAAAAATTAACCATAATTTTTCTTATTGTGAGTCTACCGCCAAAACAACCTTAATAGAGTTCTGGTTTGCAATACTCATTACATAAACCACCTCATCAATAGACACCTTCTTTTCTGCTCTTAAAACAATTACTCGCGAATTTGATTGTTCTAAAACTCGAAGGAGTTGAGTTTCTAATCTGTTTTTAGAAACAGTTTTATCATCAATGTAAAAACGATTATTTTTATTTATTGTTACCGTAATCGAACTTCGATTTTCGGTCTTACCCTTAGCTTGCGGAAGTTTAACCTCAATTGTATCCAATTGTTTTGCCAAAGTAGATGCAATCATAAAAAAAATGAGTAGCAAGAAAACAATATCCGTCATCGACGACATATTGAATTCTGGGGTGATTTTATTTCTTCCGTTGAGATTCATCAGGCAGCAGGTTCATTTAGTAAGTCTAAGAATTCAAAAGAAATTGCTTCCATTTGATACACAACCTTTGATGTTTTTACTACCAAATGATTAAAAGTTATGTAACCAACTATTCCAACAATTAGACCCGCAACAGTGGTAGTCATTGCAGTGTAAAGACCATCTGACAATAATTTCATGTCAATATTACCTCCAGCATTTGATATTTCAAAAATAGAAAGAATCATACCAATAACTGTTCCTAAAAACCCAAGCATGGGAGCAGCACCTGCTATAGTTGCCAAAACACTAACATTTTTTTCCAACTTGTAAACCTCCAGTCGTCCTGCGTTTTCAATAGTTGTATTGATATCGTCTAAGGGTTTACCTATTCGTGTTATTCCCTTAGCAATCAATCGAGCAACAGGAATATTTTCTTTAAGACAAAGGGCTTGAGCCGTTTCTATTTTGCCCTGAGAAACATAGATCTTTATCTCATCCATAAAATTGTCATCAATTTTCAAAGCTGAACGAATAGCAAACCAACGCTCAAAGTAGATATAAATGGCAATGATTAATAATAAAAATAAAATACCGATAATTAGTTGACCTCCTATTCCTCCATTTTCGATTAGCTCAATTAAGGATAACGTTTTTTCGGTTCTAAACTCTTCATTTGCTTGCATAAAAAAAGATATCATTGCTATATAGTTTTAAGGATTTAATTTTAAAACGAAAAATCAAGCGATTAAGTATGTGTTAAGCAATAAATCCTCTTAAAAACATAAAAATTAAAGAGCCCGAAATAAATCCTAAAAAGGCTAACCATGATATTTTCTTGAAATACCAGAAAAAATCAATTTTTTCCATACCCATTGCAACTACACCGGCAGCAGAACCAATGATCAACATACTACCTCCTGTTCCTGCAGAAAAAGCAATGAAATGCCATAAGGGGCTGTCGGTACCCTCAGAAAACATTCCGATACTAGCAGCGACAAGTGGAACATTATCAATAACTGCCGATCCAATTCCCAATAAAAGAATTACGATGTCGGTATTGGGAATAGTAGTATTCAGTGTTTCTGCAAAACCAAATAACATCCCGAGAGACTCCAGGGCAGCAACTGCCAATAAAATTCCCAAAAAGAACAGAATGCTGGGTAATTCTATTTTTGACAAAGACTTATGAACAGGACTGTGATGAGATGCCGCATCGCTTTCAGCATCCAAAGAAGTAATATTAATTTTAGCCGCACTAAAAATTTCTGCAAAAGTAGAAACTACTGCCAAAGAAAACATCATTCCGACATACGGTGGTAAGTGAGTTAATGTCTTAAAAACAGGCACAAAAACGATTGAACCAAGGCCCAAGTAAAGCATTGTTGGTCCGTGTTTATGCATAACTTCTCCATCTTGATTGACCTCACTCTCAATCTTTCCTTTAAATGCAGGCAAAAATGACGCAATGAAAACAGGTACAACTACACTTACAGTTGATGGTATTAATAAAAATGAAATCAATTTTATTGTAGTTACCTTGTTAGCAATCCATAGCATTGTGGTCGTTACATCTCCAATTGGAGACCAAGCTCCCCCCGAATTGGCTGAAATAATAATTAGACCTGCAAACCAAAGTCTTGTATCTCGATCCGAAATTACTTTTTGTAGAATGGTAATCAATACTATTGTTGCAGTAAGGTTATCAATTATGGCGGATAAGATAAAAGCTAAAACTGCAAAAATCCACAGCAAGACTTTTTTAGATTTTGTTTTGATAAACAATTTAATTGTAGAAAAACCATTGAAATAATCTATGATTTCAACAATGGTCATTGCCCCCAAAAGGAATATGATAATCTCCGCTGTTTTCCCAAGATGATGCAATAAGATTTCGTCAATATGAGCAGGGACTAACTTTTTTAATGCAGTATCAACCTTAAAAACAGGTAGATGAGCAAGAGCAATGATTGCCCACAAAATTGCCATCATGGCTAATGCAGGAATTAATTTATCTACTTTAAGAGTGTGCTCAAGAGTTATTGCTAAGTAACCTATAACAAATATTAAAGCTAAAATAATTTCCATGGTAATATAATTATGAGACCTACTGTGAATTTAATTGAAACCTGTATAGAGTTAATTCAAGCGATCTAAAATAGAAATAAATAAGAAATATAATTCATTTATTTTCAAATAAAACTCCAGAGGAGTGATCGTAACATGATCCAGTTACACTAGAAAAGCAATTATTCTTTCCCAAAAACCTAAGTAATCCCAAGAAACCAAATATCATCGCTTCCTTATATTCAATTAACACTGTTGATGGAATACATATTTTGGATGTACTATTTTTTTTTATTTGCTTCATCAAAAAACTATTGTGAGTTCCACCTCCTGAAAATAAGATTTTACCTGAATTTGGAAGAACTTTGGAAATCTGATCAGCCAAATGAACTGAGTAAGTGTGCATAAGATCGGGGATTGATTCTTGATTAAAAAAAAATAAAATTGGCTCTATATATTGGGACAACCACTCTACCCCGAGAGACTTAGGAGAGGCTTGCCTGTAATAATCCAATGCATTAAGTTCAGCTAGAAGTTCAGGAATCAATAAACCCTTTGATGCTATTTCACCTCCAGAATCGAAAGGCAAATCCAATCGGCTTGCAAGCCCGTTGAAAACCAAATTTGCCGCGGCGATGTCAAATGCAAGTAGCTTTTCTTTTTTTTTGATTAATGTAATGTTCGCAAAACCTCCAAGATTTACGCATGCAGTATAATTCGAAAACAAATAAAAATCTCCTCCCGGAACCAAAGGAGCACCCTGACCTCCCAAAGCAACATCTTGTACTCTAAAATCACAAACAACAGTCTTCCTCAATTCAACCGACAATCTGGACTGGTTCCCAATTTGAACAGTAATTCCCTTATCCGGTTGGTGATGGACAGTGTGTCCATGAGAACATATCAAGTCTATTTTATAACTTGTATTCTGGTCGATAAAAAACTGAACTTGATTTGCTAGATAGTTCGTGTATTCATTGTCCAAAGAGAGCAACCCTTCTTCTGACAAAAAACGAGCCTTTGATAATTTTTCTACCCAAAGGGAATCATAAGGTTTTGTAATTGTTGAAATAAAACGATAATCCCATTTATTTTTAATAAAATTAAATTCAACCAAAGCTAGATCCAAACCGTCAAGAGAGGTTCCCGACATTACTCCAACAACACAAAAGCTATTTTGTTTTAAATCCACAAATAATTTTAAAAAACACTTAATTAATTCATTTTAAACCTGTTTGGCGTAAGTTTGAATTAATCCCAAAAATAGAAAGATAATTTGTAGAATTCTAAAAAAAGAGAGGCATAAAGTCAATTCTCATCAACTGATAGAAGTTTTGATAAGCTAAATAGCTCCTTCCAAGTTGATTTCTGTTATTTTTGGTATCTTATAAATAATCAACTTTTATGTTACCAGAAAAGCAAGGGCTTTACAATCCTAATTATGAGCACGATAACTGTGGGGCGGGATTCATTTGTAGCCTTGAAGGAAAAAAAACTAACGATATTATTGGGAAAGCTCTTGATATTCTTGTAAAACTTGAACATCGAGGTGCGGTAAGTTCAGATGGTAAAACGGGTGATGGTGCTGGTATCTTGATTGAGATACCTCACGATTTTATGATTAAAAACTGTTCTTTTGAACTTCCAAAAGCAAACCAATATGCGGTTGGAATGTTGTTTTTACCACAGAAAAAAAATCAACGTGATTTCTGTACACAGCTTTTCGAAGATGAAATTACCAAACAAGGTTTATCCATTTTAGGATGGAGAAAAGTACCCGTTAATAGATCTGTAGTAGGACGTATTGCTAAACAAACAGAGCCTTATGTTGCTCAAGTTTTTGTGGGTAAAGGAGATTCCGATTTATCAGACAGTGAATTAAATGTTAAACTATTTACTGCCCGAAAAATTTCTGAACATAAAATTATTTCCTCCAAACTATCGCAAAGTAAATATTTTTACTTTCCTAGTTTATCTACACACACTCTCATTTACAAAGGACTATTAGTTCCCGAAGATATTGAGGCATACTATTTAGACTTATCAGACCCATTGGTAGTTACGCGACTGGCGCTAGTTCACCAGCGTTTTTCTACGAACACTTTTCCTACATGGGATCTGGCGCAACCGTTCCGATACATGTGTCATAACGGAGAAATAAACACCTTCCGAGGAAACTTCAGTCGGATGCAAATTCGTGAAGAACTTTTCAAAAGCAATTTAATCGGAGATGAAATTAAAGACATACTTCCCGTTATCCTAAAAGAAAAATCCGATTCTGCTTCTATGGATATGGTTGTGGAATTGTTGTTAGCTACTGGAAGATCATTACCCGAAGTTATGATGATGCTAGTTCCCGAAGCTTGGGAAAAACATAAATCAATGAATCCCCTTAAAAAGGCATTTTATCAATACAACTCATGTATCATTGAGCCTTGGGATGGACCAGCTTCAATCCCTTTTACAGATGGGAAATATATTGGGGCTTTACTTGATCGAAATGGTCTTCGTCCATCCCGATATACAGTAACCAAAGATGGGTATGTTGTTATGTCTTCTGAAGCTGGAGTATTGGATATTGAACCCTCAAATGTAGTCAAGCACGGACGCCTAGAACCAGGCAGAATGTTTTTGGTTAATATGGATGAAGGGCGAATTATCGAAGATGAAGAAATTAAATCTAAAGTAGTTTCTGAAAGACCTTATCAAGAATGGCTTGATAAAAATTTTCTAAAGCTTGCAGAAGTTCCCTACACAGGAAACCACGTTACTGTTGAAAAAGAAGATTATGATACTCGTTTACGGATTTTTGGGTATACACAAGAAGATTTCAAAACCCTAATCCTTCCAATGAGTGTTTTGGGAAAAGAAGCTATCGGATCAATGGGAACCGACACACCCTTGGCAGTGTTATCCGATCGTCCTCAGCTATTGTACAACTACTTCAAACAACTTTTTGCTCAAGTAACTAATCCTCCTTTGGATGGAATACGCGAAGAAATTGTGACCGATACATCGCTTACTATCGGAAGCAGTAATAATCTTTTCGAGATAAATGAAGAACACGCCAAAAAACTAAGCATTCAAAATCCTGTGATCTCCAATGAGGATTTGGATAAAATCAAATATATTGATCATCCAGACTACAAAACCATTTTAATATCCACCTTGTATGCCCAAGAAAAAGGAGTAAATGGACTAGAAAATGCTTTAGAAAATATCATTTTGGAAATAGAAAAAGCTGTTGATAAAGGAGTCAATATTGTAATTCTGTCCGATCGTGGAGTTTCTTCTGAGATGGCACCAATTCCAATTTTATTGGTATGTGCACATACACACAATTCTTTTAAACGTCTCAAAAAACGTTCAAAGTTTGGAATTGTTATTGAATCTGCGGAACCTCGTGAGCCGCATCACTTCTCTTGTCTATTTGGTTATGGAGCATCTGCAATTAACCCCTTCATGGTTAACGAGATTATTGCAGATCAAGTAAAGGCCAAAAACATCACTGGAATCAGTGTAGAAAATGCAATTCAAAATTTCAACAAAGCCATCGCAACAGGGGTTGTTAAGGTTATGAACAAAATTGGAATCTCTACCCTCAACTCTTATCGCGGAGCTCAAATTTTTGAGGCTTTGGGACTAAGCGAACAATTCATAAATCGATACTTTTGTGATACCGCAACCCGTATCGAAGGAATTGGCTTGTATGAAATCGAAAAAGAAATTTCAAAACGCCACAAAAAAGCATTCAATCAAGAAGGTCTTTCTGGTCTGGAATTAGAAATTGGTGGTGAATACCGATGGAGAAGGAATGGAGAAGCACACATGCTCAACCCCACTACGATTTCTAAACTTCAACAAGCAGTCAACCAAAATGACTTTGAAAGCTACGAGGTTTATTCTAAGAGCGTAAACGAGCAAACCGAAAAACTAATGACCCTAAGAGGGTTGTTTGAGTTTTCTAGCTTTGATCCCATCCCTCTAGAAGAGGTAGAGCCTTGGACAGAAATCGTAAAAAGATTCAAAACTGGGGCAATGTCTCTGGGATCTATTAGTGCGGAAGCACATGAAAATCTTGCCATTGCTATGAATCGAATTGGCGGTAAAAGTAATTCAGGTGAAGGTGGAGAAGACCCAAAACGTTTTCAACCCGACAACAATGGAAATTGGAAAAACAGTGCCATTAAGCAAGTAGCCTCGGGGCGCTTTGGGGTAACCAGTCATTATTTGAGTTCTGCAAAAGAGATACAAATCAAAATGGCTCAAGGAGCCAAGCCTGGTGAAGGAGGACAACTCCCAGGACCTAAAGTAAATCCTTACATTGCATCAGTTAGAAATTCAACACCCTATGTGGGTTTGATTTCCCCCCCACCGCATCATGACATTTATTCGATCGAGGATTTGGCGCAACTTATTTTTGATCTAAAGAATGCCAATCGTGAAGCTCGTGTAAACGTGAAATTGGTTTCAGAGGTAGGAGTGGGAACTATTGCTGCTGGTGTAGCAAAAGCAAAAGCTGATGTAATCTTGATTTCTGGTTTTGATGGAGGAACTGGAGCCTCTCCCCTTACTTCAGTTAAACACGCTGGACTTCCATGGGAACTTGGAATAGCTGAAGCACAACAAACTTTAGTTATGAATGATCTTCGTAACCGAATTGTTTTAGAATGTGATGGACAAATGAAAACGGGTCGAGATGTTGCTATTGCATGTCTTTTAGGTGCAGAAGAATTTGGTTTCTCAACTGCACCACTCATAGCTTCTGGCTGTATTATGATGAGAGCTTGCCACCTAAATACTTGTCCGGTTGGAATAGCAACTCAAGATCCAGAATTAAGGAAGAATTTTAAAGGAAAGCCTGAGCATGTGATCAACTTTATGTACTTCATAGCAGAGGAGCTCCGATCAATCATGGCTCAGTTAGGTTTTAGAACCATTGATGAAATGGTAGGACAATCACAAAAAATAAATATGAAAAAAGCTGTTGATCATTACAAGGCTCAAGGAATTGATCTATCCAAAATTTTATATAAACCTGAAGTAAAAAGTAATGTGAAGCTTCACAATACGCAAAAGCAAGATCACGGCTTAGATAAAGTAATTGATTTTAAAATCATTCAAGATGCCCATCCTGCTATTTACAGAAAAGAAGAACAACACCTAGAATTTCCAATTTGTAACACCGACAGAACTGTTGGTACAATATTGAGTAATGAGATTTCTAAAATGCATGGTTCACCTGGGCTGCCCGAAGACACCCTAAGTTTAAAGTTTACAGGGACTGCAGGCCAAAGTTTTGGAGCATTTGCTGCCAAGGGTTTGTTTATGAAAGTTTCTGGGACTTGCAATGATTACTTTGGAAAAGGATTATCTGGAGGAAAGCTAATTGCCCAAGTTCCCGAAGAAGCAACTTTTAAAGCAGACCAAAACATAATCGTTGGAAACGTTGCCTTGTATGGAGCAGTTACTGGAGAAGCTTATATCAATGGAATAGCTGGTGAGCGATTCTGTGTGCGTAATTCAGGGGCTGTTGCTGTAGTCGAAGGAATTGGAGATCACGGTTGTGAATACATGACTGGAGGAATTGCATTGATTCTTGGAGAAACAGGTCGTAACTTTGCTGCAGGCATGAGTGGTGGAATTGCGTATTTGTTCAGTCCAGATGGAACTTTTGATGAGAAAAAATTTAATCTAGAAATGGTTGAACTCGAAGATTTGACCGATCAAGACAAAGAAACTGTTCAAGGCTTACTAAAAAAACACTATGATTACACAAATAGTTCAAAAGCAAGTCAAATTCTTAACGATTGGCCAGAAAGCTCCGAGAATTTAATAAAGGTAATGCCAACCGATTACAAGAAAGCACTAGAAATAATTGCTGCAGAGGAAGAAAACAAACTAAAAGCTTAAGATATGGGAAAATTAAGAGGGTTTTTAGAATACGATCGAATCAAAGAAGAAGTAATTACTCCTGAAAAACGGATAGAGAACTACAAAGAATTCACAATTGCCCCAAAAAATGAAGAACTTCAAGAACAAGGTGGTCGATGTATGGATTGTGGGGTTCCTTTTTGTCATAGCGGTTGTCCTTTAGGAAACTTGATTCCCGATTTCAACGACGCAGTATATAAAAATCATTGGGAAAAAGCTTTACATATTTTACATGCTACCAATAATTTCCCAGAATTTACAGGACGTTTGTGCCCAGCACCCTGCGAAGAAGCATGTGTATTAGGAATTACAAGTCCACCTGTATCGATTGAGCTAATTGAAAAATACATTTTAGAGCGTGGATTTGCAGAAGGTTGGATTAAACCACAACCACCGATACAACGCACTGGGAAAACAATCGCAATCGTTGGTTCTGGTCCTGCTGGATTAGCAGCAGCACAGCAATTGAACAGAGCTGGTCATATCGTTAACGTTTTCGAGCGAGACAATAAACTGGGAGGATTATTGCGTTACGGGATTCCTGATTTTAAAATGGAAAAAAGTGTCATCGACCGACGTTTGGAAATCCTTGAAGCAGAAGGAATACTGTTTGAGTGTAATGTTGAAATCGGAAAAGATTTGAGTGCTCAACAACTCGAGGCAGACTTTGACATCGTACTCCTTGCAGCCGGAGCAACCATCAAAAGAGAATTACCTATTCCAGGTTCAGATCTCAAAGGAGTAGTTCAAGCTATGGATTTTCTTCCACACAACAATAAAGCCGTAGATGGGCAACACGAAAGTGATCCAAAATATCTAGCTACTGATCGAGACGTTATCGTAATTGGAGGCGGGGATACTGGATCTGATTGTATTGGTACTTCAAATCGTCATGGAGCTAAAAGTGTTACCAACTTCGAAATCATGTCCAAGCCAGCTGATCGAAGAACAGAAGAAAACCCATGGCCATATTGGCCCTTCAAACTCAAAACTAGTTCTTCTCACGAAGAGGGAAGTCATCGAGAATGGAGTATTTTGACCAAAGAATTTATTGGTGATTCGGATGGGAATGTAAGCGGTTTAAAAACAGTGGCTGTACGTTGGGAAAAAATCCCGGGACAGCATCCTCAACTCATCGAAAAAGAGGGTTCAGAAAAAGAATGGCCTTGTGATTTAGCGCTTTTGGCCTTAGGATTTACTGGACCAGAAAAGTCACTTCCCGAACAATTGGGCGTAACTTTTGATGACCGTGGAAATATAAAAGGGCTTGATAAATACCAAACAAACAAGCCCAGTATTTTTGTTGCTGGTGATGCTCGAAGAGGTCAGTCATTAATTGTCTGGGCAATTTCTGAAGGAAGAGAAGCTGCTCACCAAATTGACACCTATCTTATGGGAGCATCAACCTTACCTAAAAAAGAAGCTTCAGGAGATTTAGTTTCTGTCTAAGAGACACTTTACTTTCAAAACACAAAGCCTCGTTAATTAACGAGGCTTTGTGTTTTAACTTAACCAGTAGAAAAAATTAATCTATAATTCCTAGAATTTTTTGAACTTATGACCCCTTTTTATCTTAAAAAGATTTATTGTTTCTGAAACTCCATTGCTGGTAACTGTAGCTGTTAAATCACAAGTCCCATCTCCAAAATCTACTATCATAGTTTCTGCTCCTTTCACAATGCTTTTAACTCCTTCCACAGGGATTTTCCATTTTTTGGAAAACCTTTTATTCAAAGAACAGGTGTGCGAATATCGGATCGGTTTGGTTATGGTTAAGGAAAAGTATTCTCCTTCTGAGCTCACTCCCGAGGAGCTTCCAGTTAACTTAGTGTATTGTTTTTCGTCGTTTTCAACAACCGTAAGATATGTAAACGATTTTTGTTTAGTAGAAAAAGTTCCATCTTCGTAAATCATTTTTCCATTTTGTAAAGTAGACTTGCGCGTTTTGTTTTCATCAGCATCGATTGCTGTAATTTCGGAACGACGAACCCCTTCTATTTTGACACCATTCATAAAAAAATCATCAAACTCGGTTTGCCTAAAACTACCCAGAATATCTTTTTTTTCTGAATAGGTAATCACAATAGTTCCTGTGCGGCTTTGTTTCCATCGATCATTGCAGTTGTCTCCAAAGAAAATCGTTTTTCGATTTGTATCTTCATCATTAGTAATTGTAGCACAGTCTCCATAACTCCTTTTAAATTTATCCTTAGTAAATCCTTTAGATGCTTCATTGACTTTTTTTGATGAAGGTTCAGGAACGGCAAAAGCATCCGAAAGCAACTCTTCTAAATCTTGATCAAAGGCTAATGCATTGATGCTTTCGATCAGTAATGTTGCATTAGCATAATTATTTAAGTTGGTTTCATCTTTACTACACCCTATAATCAAAAGGACAAATAAAAAACAAAAAATAGTTAAGTATTTCATTATTTATGAATTTAAGTTCAGAAGATAATTACCAAGAATTGTGCCATTAGCTTTTGAACTACAAAATTCAACAAAGTCCTCAACGAGATCGAAAGCAATATCTTTTCTTCCTTTAAGAAAAGTTTTATACTTTTAATGAAATGAAGCATTGGTTATTTATTCTCCTTATTGTATCGATTTTTTACAAATCCTTTGCTCAATCCCATTCTTCTAAATTAAAGCCTGTTCCTAAAACAACATTGGTTGTTTTAGGAACATCCCAAGATGCTGGAAGTCCACAAATAAACTGTACAAAGATTTGCTGTAAGAATACTTTTGAAGGAAAAAAAGAAAACAATCCTTTGGTTTCTTTGGGTCTGATCGATCCCGTAAACAAGAAACAATTTCTATTTGAAGCTACTCCAAATATTGTGCTCCAGCTTAGAGCTCTAAAAAATAACGCCCCCGCAGAGGTCAATGAAATTCAAGCTGGGATTTTCATTACACATGCATGTATTGGCCACTACACAGGATTGATGTATTTGGGAAAGGAAGCTATGAACGCCAATCAAATTCCTGTTTATGTTTTTCCTAAAATGAGATTATTTCTCGAAGAAAATGGACCTTGGAGCCAATTGGTGTCAAATCAAAACATCAAACTCAACCCTATGTCAGAAAATAAAACGGTACAGCTCAGATCCGAATTGAGTGTTCTTCCCTTCCGAATTCCCCACCGTGACGAGTTCTCAGAAACTGTTGGATACAAAATTATAGGATCTCAAAAAAGTGCTCTTTTTATTCCCGATATTGATAAATGGGAAAAGTGGGGAACTTCAATAATTGAAGCAATCAAAAAAGTAGATTATGCCTTTATTGATGCAACTTTTTTTAGTGATGAAGAAATAAAACCAAGAGATCTTTCCGAAATACCACACCCCTTTGTTATTGAAGGTCTCAAGTTATTCAAGGATTTGGCTACTGAGGAAAAAACTAAGATTTTTTTCATCCATCTAAACCATACCAATCCCCTATTAAATCCTCAAAGCCAAGAATCACTCGAAGTTGAACGTTTAGGGTTTGGAATTGCACGAACAGGAGATCGTTTTAGCTTGTAAACACTGTTGAATATGGACTCAAAAAAAGTTGCGGTAATTGGTGGAGGAGCTGCTGGATTCTTTGCTGCCCTATCCGCCAAAGAACACCACCCAAACCATCAAATAACCCTTTTTGAGAAAACTCCAAAGGTTCTTTCAAAAGTGAAAATATCCGGCGGTGGTCGATGCAATGTTACTCATAACTGTCCCGACATTTCTAGACTCTGTGAAGCCTATCCACGAGGTGGAAAAAAACTTAGATCCCTTTTCCATCAATTCAACACAACCGACACCGTTGAATGGTTCGAAAATCGAGGTGTTCCCTTGAAGACAGAAAAAGATGGTCGTATGTTCCCCGTTTCTGATGAATCGCAAAGCATCATTGATTGTTTGGTTTCCGAAACAGTGAGATTAAAAATAGATTTACAATTGGGGCAATCCGTTGAACGCATTCAACAAAAAGGTAAGAACTGGAAACTAGAATTTAAAAATTTGCAATCTCAATCCTTTAATTCAATAATTATTACTTCTGGTGGCAGTACAAAAATTAAGGGGTTTGAGTGGTTACGAAATTTAGGACATAGCATTGCCACTCCCATTCCTTCCCTATTCACCTTCAATATGCCTAATGAACACATAAAAAATCTTATGGGGCTATCTGTAGAAAACGCACGTGTTAAAATACTAAATAGTAAGATTCAAACTCAAGGTCCACTTCTGATCACCCACTGGGGAATGAGCGGTCCTGCAATACTGAAAGCTTCTGCTTTTGGTGCAAGAGAACTCAGTCAATGTGATTATGTTTTTGATATTCAAATCAATTGGGTTGATGAAACCAATATAAATAAAATTTTTGATTATTTACAACATTCAAATCAACAGCATCCAAAAAAAAGAGTCAGCTACCAAAAAACCTTTCCCCTCCCCAACCGATTATGGGGATATTTAATTGATAAAGCAGGAATATCCTCCGATAAAAAATGGAATGAAGTTGGTAAAAAAAAGCTACGAATACTTGCCAATCTATTAACACAAGATCAATATGCTGTATCTGGAAAAACAATCTTTAAGGAAGAGTTTGTAACCTGTGGTGGTGTAGTTTTAAATGAAATAAATCTAAAAACAATGCAGAGTAAAAAAGCTGCTAACCTTTACTTTGCTGGAGAAGTCCTGGACATTGACGCAATTACGGGTGGATTCAACTTTCAAGCAGCTTGGAGTGGTGGGTATATTGCCGGGAAATTGAACTGATATTGTATATGTAAATCCCTAACCTCTTGAGAATTTATTTTATTTACCCCGGAAAAAGCTTTGGCTTTAGGTCGTAAGTTTCTTTTGAAAGGAACGCTCTTAAAAAGGATGAACGAGTTTTAATAATTGCCAAGGCAAAGTTGGTTATATGGCTTTAAAAGCAACCCTTTTCGAAGCTTATTACATCTTGGTTAAACAGAAGTTGATAATCGTACTTGATGGAAGAAGAAAAAAAGTGGTGGGTCTATATTGTTGACTGCTCAGATGGAAGTTTGTACACTGGCATTACAACTGACCGAGTGAGAAGAATCGCTGAACACAACGATTCAAAAAAGGGAGCCAAGTATA